>Ga0315277_10000102_pt1 | contig 141215 bp, 138 predicted proteins | sample YL17G05_15_MG_FD_203695 | JGI IMG/M metagenome (GOLD analysis project Ga0315277, IMG submission 203695) | Sediment microbial communities from Yellowstone Lake, YNP, Wyoming, USA - YL17G05_15 | ecosystem: Environmental > Aquatic > Freshwater > Lake > Sediment | place: USA: Wyoming | collected...
ATGGAACCACTGCCTACATTGACATAGAGATTATTGGTACCGACTTGGAAGTCTTGGGATAAGGAAGCATAAGTCATAGAAGCAAGACCATCCAAGTCCCAGTTGCCCAGGGTTGACCAGGAAGATGATGAATAGAAAGTATCTGCTGATAAATCAAAGAATAAAGAATCATTGCCGATATAGAAGTCATCGGAGACAGAGGCAGTGCCGTCAACTGAGAGAACGTAAGAAGGATTAGCATCGCCAATACCTATCATTCCAGCAGTGTAATGGATGTTGGAACCGGATTGAGTCCATAAATCACTTCCGCCTGCTGAGGCTAAATTCTGCCAGTTAGCGCCGTCGTAATAATACAACATATTATCAGCATCTCGGAAGGTTATGCCCGTGCTTGCTGAGGGTGTGGCGATTTGTCCGAATTCTGCATAATTATCTACAGTAAATGCTCCGGATAAAGAGGCGGTGCCGCTGATTGAGGCATTGCCATCTAAGTCCCAGTTACCCATAGTTGACCAACTGCTCGATGAAAATACCGTACCGGAAGACACATCAACAAATAATATATTATCGCCAACATAAAAGTCGTCAGAAATACTCGCCGTGCCGTCAACCGAAAGATTGTAAGAAGGATTATCGTTGTTGATTCCCAATGAATTAGTAACGGAATTCCAATAAAGACTGGTACCATCGTAGGTTATTGTGTCGGGATCCGACCAGTAGGTTATGTAACCGCTTAAACCGGAGCCATCAATAGTTCCACCACCACCACCAGCGCTGGCTAAATTCTGCCAATTGGTACCATCGTATAACAATAATTCATCGGTTCCCGCATAATAGACTCTACCGGTCTGAGCCGAAGGTGTGGCAATGGCCGCAAAGTCAAGATAACTGCTCAATGCAAGAGAGGTAGTAATTGAGGAAATCGCAGCGCTGACATTGACTGTCAAATTCTCAACAGTCAGATTCTTGTTCATATCAACATTTTCATTAAAGGTTATATCTTCATTAAAAGTATCTATCCTTGCTGCTCCAACTGCTTCACTGAAATAATAATTATTTTGGACAACCTCGCTTTGAGCTATGCTCGCCTGAGTATTTTTTAATTTTTCATCTACTATGGCCAGTATTGATTGTTTAATCGCCTCTAGTTCGGCCCCTTCCTTAATCACAGAAATTTCCTTTCTTACTTCGACTGGTTTTACAATGGTGATTTCTTTGACCACTTCCCTGTCTGTTTCGTGGATAACTATTTTCTTTCCATCTACTGTTTTTCTTATATCGGCTAATTGCTCATAAAGATCCTTGATTGAAAGATAGGTTTGATCACTAAGTCCGGTTGGATACGGCGAGACCAGAAAATCAAGAGTAAAAATACTTTTAAGGCCATCGAAAATATGGTAAGCGAAAAAGTTCTTGGCCGAAGAGAAAAATTGAGAGGGTCCCTTAATAAAGAAATTAACTGCATCAATTACGAAGTTTCCCGACTTACCAAATATGGAATCAACCGCGGCCAAAAATCCATCAAATAATTTACCGCAGAAGCGCGCAACCATTTTTGATGATTGTCTCGTAATTTTACTTTGGTCACAAAAATCACTCCCAACATCGCCGAAAAATGGTTTAAGCGGCTGCCAAAATACAGCAGCAAGGCTTCTTTTCATCCCATAATAGACTGCGGCATATTTCTCGGCAAAAGTGAAAGTAGCTTCTTCTAGTGGGTTTAAGACAATTGCCAGTTTATCAACTTCCTCGCCAAAAGACGCATCTATAATTGCTCCCAGTGTCTTATCGGTTTCTCTGATTGAATTAGCCACTAGTTCGCTTGTTCCCTTCACATTATTGTCAGTAATTTTGATAAAAGAATTTTTCGCAAAATTCAGAGAATTAAAAACCAAGGATCCAAATGAATCCTTGGCTAAAACAAGAGTAGAAGAATAGGCGCTCAAAACCTTATCGCTATAATTTAAAATATATTTAGCACCCGGCAGGGTATCATCCTTTAAACCAACAAATAGGGTGCTGAAAAAACAAAATAAAAGCAGAGCCGACAAGCAAACAGCAACAATTTTCTTATTACTCCATGGCTGTTTGGTTTCTAAAAATTTAAAAGGAACAAGGCCCTCTTTTTTAACCGAATCTACATATTCTTTTAACCATCTGAAGGTGGTAAACCAGTTACGTCCCACTCTCTGTGCTTTTAGCTTCCCCTGTCTGGCCACCAAACTCAGATGTCTTTGGGTACAACCATAAACTCGAGCTGCTTCTTTCAGAGGAATGTACTTTTCCGATCCGTTATTTCGGTTATTAAACTTATTTTTATAATCTTCCAGCCATTTTTGGGTAGTGAACCAGTTACGACCTATTTTTTCTGCCCTTAACTTTCCTTGGCGGGCCATTAAATTCATGTGCTTCTGGGTGCAATTATAAATCTCTGCCGCCCGCTGCAGAGATATGTATTCTTCTTTATTCTTTACGTCGCTGTTTTTCATCCATGCTGAATCCTCAATCTGCTTAATTTTTATTAACCCCACCCAGCTATGTCTCTAAAAATAAAAATTAAGGTGTGGTTATGAAATTTGAGAATTCAGCTGCAACCCTCAAGCTAAAACACCCTTAGATTACTATATATATTATACTATATATATTATACTATTTTTAAAATATGCCCTGTCAAGCTCTGACCTGTGAATAACCCCTAATTTAGCTTCATTTTAGCTTCAAATATTACATATATTACATAGGTAATACAGGGTAATAATAGCTTATTTTGAACTAATTATCAATTAAACCCCGAAGAGAAAAGCATACGATCTAATCATTGAATTTTTAGCTTCATCTAGAATAAGGCTGAAAATTATAAAAGAAATTCTCCAAGTCGAGAGCTCTAAGTTGGTCAATTCAATTGGTCAATTTAAGAAGTAAATTATCTATTAATTTACTCCGGGATATTCTATGTATTCAAAAGAGATAATCATGCCTAGATTCCACCAGTAAAGACGCTCAAAACGGGTAATAAAGACGCGGGAATGTGAAGACTTAAATATTCCGGGTCTTGATCTTAAAAAATTATAGCGAAATATCTAATCTGAATTCAAACCTTAATAAACTTATCCCCATTTTAAGGCACTTATACACAGATATTACACTTTTTAGTTATTATTGATTAAGCATAATTTATTAATGTTTATCAATGTTTCAATAATAAAAGAGGCTTTCGCCCCTTGTTCCCTAATCTACTAATCATTGAGAGTCTTATTTAAAAATTTCCAATAGGGTATATAAAAATCCCAGTATAAAAACCAATATCATTGTATATCTGATTATACTCATTCTGCCCAAACTGTAATCAGGAGTCTGATTGCCCGCTTTTTTTGCCCGAATATAAATCAATACTATGGCCGTGCCCTCGATTCCGCCCATTAGAGATCCCAATATGGTTATAACGGTAACAAAGTTATAAGCGCCTACGAAAAAGAGAATTAAGGGCACAAAACAGGCCAAAAACCAGGCTATATTTTTATTGATTTTAAAGTCATACCAAAACGTTTCTTTAAGGCATAATCCCAAAGCAAAAAATGAAGTAATGGTTGCCAGAAATCCGAAAATAGCTCCCATAAAAACAACCCTCTTGCCCAATATACTGGCTAATCCATTTATCGCTTCTGGCGTGGTATTTGCGCCGGTTAAACCCATCACCGTTAATATAAAAACAAAATATAAAATCCCGGGTATTACTGTTCCCCAAATAATCGCTTTCTTATAAAGCTTTCCGTTCTTTCCGGCAAAAATTTCTCTCACTTCGGGAATGATGGACATACCCGCCAAAGAATAAAGCGTTACGCCATAAGGAATGAAAATATTTTTCCAATTGTATGTTTTCAAATTATTCAAATCCATGTGATTAAATCCGAGAATAAAAAATAAAAATACTATTAAAATCAAAAAAAAACCCATCAATAAATCCAATCCGGAAACAAATCGCAAACCGAAATAAATCGCTATCGCTCCGATTGCAAAAAATAAGAGATTAAAAAAAACCGGCGGAAGATTCGATGCCGATGAAAAAATATCATAAAGAAATCCACCGCCAACAATAATATAAACTAAAAGAGAACCATAAAAACCAACGATCACCGAAACCGTGACTAGGTTCTTCCATTTTTTACCCAAATAATAATCGGCATAACCAACTAATCGATGTTTTTCTTTGGTTCTTGAAACTATTTCCCCGTAAAACAGATGAAGCAGGGTAATAATTATTGTCAGAATAATCAAAAAAACACCAGCAATCACAAACCCAGACTGCGCTCCGGCATATGGCAGACTAAACATACCAACTCCCACAATTGTACTCATTAACAAGGCTGTAGCAAATAAAAATGGCTTCATAAGCCCTTTATTACTTAAACCATATTATGTAATATTTAACTTAAATTTACCTGTAAAATGGCTTTAAAAATAAATATTACTTGATACTATTACATATAACCCCCCGATTTCAACAACTCAATCAAATAAGCTAAAATTATTGCCCAAACAAAACTAATTACCAAAATAATCTTCCCTTCTTTTCTTAATTTTGGTTCAGTTAAAAAGGCGTAAGAAATAACCAGGCCAGAGAAAATTGGATTTAATATCGCGATTATAATCCCCACGATAAACCATTTTCTCTTTGAACTAATATTAATTTCTTCTTTTTTAAAAGAATCAATCATAAGTAAAATTAATAATTTACAATTACTTTTCCGAATTTAACCATTAATAAAGATTAATAAATCTTTACTCGGTAACCTTATAAACCTCGTCTTCCTCTTTGACTTTATCTTTTACCTTCAAACCAATTACGTCTCCTTTCTTGGCTTTATCAACCTGCTCATGTTCTACCTGCATAGAATCAACGCTCTGCTCAAAATCTGTAGTAGACCCCTTAATATGAATTGTATCTCCAACCGACAAACTACCTTTGGTTATTTCAACAATTCCCACTTCAATCTTGCCAAAATAATGGGTTATTTTGCCGATGAGTTCTTCTTTTTTTTCAGCCATATTTTTTTACCTTGTTAAACCGCTGCTTTTCAGCTACCCGCGATGCGGGGGCTTAACAGGATGAATTAATTATTATTTAGATTTCTCCTTATCGATTAATTTTATAACTTTAGAAACTAATCTCTTTGGATTGCTGTCATAGACTATTTTTCCCGCCCCACGATGACTGCTTTTTACTATAGATTTAACCATATCAGCCGTCCCCCCAGTTCCGGTTAAAACGCCGATTACCTTCCGATCTTCAAAGGCTATAGTAAATTCATTTAAAGTGCCTATCCTACCGCAAACAACAATTACCGCATCAGAAGAACGGGTTAATAGTAAATTTCGCCCAGAATACTCAAAGCCGGTATAAATGATTACATCATGAAAATCTGTAGGCAATTGATAGGTTTTAAGATGAGCAACCTCTGAAGCGGCTGGTGATAAACCAATAACCGCTCCCCCCTCTTCTTTTGCGCCTATGGCTGCCCAATAAGGAACACCTGAGGTAGCGCCGGTTATTAAAACGCCGTTTTGTCTAACAACTTCTTTTCCTAATTCTTTTGCTTTTTCCAGGGCGCCCTTTTGACAATGACCGGTTTCGGCTGCCCCAGATACGCAAATTTTATATTTCATATAATCTCATAATAACACTTTTTCAATTACAATTCCACTGCCTCTCCGCTTTTGGGAACCGACGCAGAAATCCCTAAATGGTCTTTTATTAATTGAACCAATGCCTCGGCTGATTTCTCTTCTCCTTGAACAGCAAAAATATGTTTAACTGGCTTAGAAAAATTACTGAGCCATTTATATAAAGCTTTTTGGTCAGCATGGGAAGAATAGCCTTCTATTGAGGCTATTTTTGCTTGAATTGGCACTTCTTCATTAAAAATTTTAATCTTTTTATTTCCTTCTAAAATCTTGCGACCCGTTGTTCCCTTAACCTGAAAATTGGTTATTAAAAGACAGCTTTTGGGATCGGGTAGATAAAATTTTTCATGAAAAAGTATTCTTCCGCCAGCCGACATTCCTGAGCCAGCGATAATAATTTTTGGCGGCATGATTCTGTTTATCGCTTTAGAATCTTCTACTTGTTCGGTATAATTAAGACCAGAAAATTTAAATAAATCATGTCCTTCTTTAATTGACTTGCCGGCTTCTTTATTGAAATATTCGGGATATTTCTTGTAAATTTTGGTTGCTCTTACCGCCAAGGGACTGTCAATAAATATGGGAAGCTGGGGAATTCTGTTATTCTTCACCAACTCGTTCAATTCGCATAATAATTCCTGGGTTCTTTCTACGGCAAAAGCCGGAATCATCAAAACTCCTTTATTGCTATAGGTTTCCTCTATAATGTTTTCCAAAATTTCCTTTCTCTTGTCTCTATTCTCATGAACCTTGTCTCCATAAGTAGATTCAACTAAAATATAATCGGCTTCCGTAATCTTGGCTGGCGGATTCAAAAGAGGTGTGGGCGCATTTCCTAAATCACCAGAAAAAACAACCTTTTTACCCTCTGCCCAAAGTTCGATTATAGCTGAACCAAGCATGTGCCCGGCATCATTAAATTTATAATATATCTCATCTTCTAACTTGTGCTTTTCTCCGTATTTTTTAACCCTGATTAAAGCTAATGCACCCTTAACGTCTTCTTTCCGATAAAGAGGTTCCATATTTTTTTCTCTGGCTTCTTTTTCGATAATTTGCTGACTATCGTTTAAAACAAGCTCCATTAAATCCCCGCTCGGAGGAGTGGTAAGAATTTTCCCCCGAAAACCATCCTTATATAATTTAGGAACCAAGCCGACATGATCAATATGAGAATGGGTAATAAATAAATAATCAACTTTTTGGGCGTCAAATGGAAAAGGATTTTGATTCTCTTCAAATTCTTCTTTACCGCCCTGCAAAATACCGCAATCAACTAAAATTCTAACTATTTTTCTGGGGCCGGTTTTAATTTCTAAGAGATATTTAACCCCCGTCACTTCGCCAGCCCCACCGTAAAAATGTAGTTTCATATTTTCTTAGCTACTATTAAAATATTAGTTTTTTTGTTATTTCTTTTTAAGAATTTTAATTCTTCCACCTTAAATCCTGATTGCTTAAATAAATTCCCTAACTCTCTTTTCGTGAAAACATGATAATATCTTTTTTTGCCATGAAATGGAATAAAAATATCCTTACGAAAAAATGATTTTATTTTCCAACAAGTTACAATTACTCTCCCGTTTGGCTTCAAAATTCGCTTAATCTCACTCAGGGCGCGTTTTCTCAATTCATCTGTAGGAATATGATGCAGAACGGCAATTGACCACACGGAATCAAAATAATTGTCGGAAAATGGTAACATTAAGATATCAGCCACTTGAAAATGATTCCCATGTCTTTCCTTGGCAATCTGTATCAAATTTTCCGAAAAATCAATACCAACATAATCAATATTTTTTCGGCCCGAGGCCGATCCGTCTTGGACGGAGAAAATTTCGTATAATCGGCCAGTTCCGCATCCCAAATCTAGAACTTTCTCTTCTTCTTTGATATAAAGCTTTAACTCCTCTGTTTCCGGACTGTACTTCTTCCTGGTTTGGTAAAATTCTTCAGCCACCTCATTGTATGTTTTTTTATTTTCCTCTAATATTCTATATGCTTTTTGTAAATCCATGAAAATTGAAGATTATATTATCAAAAAAATCATTAAAGAAAAGAAAATTAACGAAACCAAGCTTGATTCAATTAAACGTCAGGCAGCTTTTAAATATAAAATGGGAATACCGAAAAACATTAATCTACTTCAAGCATACCATAAGCTTCTGGCCTCTCACAAGATAAAAAAATTAATTACCTTGGAAAACATTTTAAAAACCAGAAAAATCAGAACATTATCCGGAATCGCATCAATCACTGTAATTACCAAGCCATATCCTTGTCCGGGAATTTGTCTTTATTGTCCTCAGGAAAAAAATATGCCGAAAAGTTATTTAGCTAACGAACCAGCTTGTATGCGCGCGGTTTTAACCAAATTTGACCCCTACCGCCAAGTCGATGCCCGTTTAAAGTCTTTAAAACTTACCGGTCATACTACGGATAAAATAGAATTAATTGTTCTGGGCGGCACTTGGTCAGCATACCCCAAAAAATACCAAAATTGGTTCATAAGGCGCTGTTTCGACGCCTGTAACCATTACCCCACAAAGTCACTAAAAAGCGCCCAGAAAGCCAATGAACGCGCTAAAAATAAGGCTATTGGCCTAACCCTCGAAACCAGGCCCGATTGCATAACTCTAAAAGAAATAAAAAGGATGCGTACCCTCGGTTGCACCCGGATTGAATTAGGAGTTCAGAGTATTTATGATGATATTTTGAGAAAGAATAAAAGAGGGCACGGAATAAAAGAAACAGTTCGTGCCACAAAACTACTTAAGGATGCGGGATTTAAAATCACTTACCATATGATGCCGAATTTAATCGGTTCAAATTTAAAAAGGGACGAAAAAATGTTTGAAGAACTTTTTTCCAATCCCGATTTCCAACCTGACCAACTAAAAATTTATCCCTGCGCTGTTTTGGAAACCGCACCATTATATAAATTATGGAAACAGAAAAAATATAAACCATATACGGAAAAACAATTGATAAACCTTTTCATTAAAATAAAGGAAAAAATTCCGCCTTATGTAAGAATTATCAGAATTATCAGAGATATTCCCTCGCAAAGTATTGTTGCCGGTAATAAGGTTTCAAATTTAAGAGAATTTATCAAAAAAGAAATGGAAAAGAGAAATAAAAGATGTAAATGCATTAGATGTCGAGAAATCCGTAATTCAAAATTCAAAATTCAAAATTCAAAATTAATTAGAAAAGATTACAATGCCTCGGATGGAAAAGAAATTTTTTTATTTTTCGAGGATATAAAAAACGACAAGTTATTGGCTTTTTTGAGATTGAGAATTACCAATTCCTGGGCTTTACCGATTTTAAAAAATTCCGCCCTAATCCGCGAACTTCACACCTATGGCCAAACTGTCCCCGTTTCTGAAAAAATAAAAAATGCCCAGCAACATCAAAACCTGGGCAAAAGATTAATGCAGGAGGCAGAAAAAATCGTAAAAACAGAAACTCCTTATAAAAAAATCTCTGTTATCGCCGGCATCGGCGTCAGAAATTATTATCGAAAACTGGGATATAAATTAAAAGAAGAGTATATGGTTAAAAATCTTTAATCCCCGTTATTCCTTCCCCAAATACAGTATTCGCATTCGGAGTGATGGGGCGGGATTGATCCGTTCAACAATTTCATCGCGTCTTTCAATGTTTTTTTGGCCCGATCCGGGTCAATTTTTAATTGTATTGGTTCGACATTAAAAACTACTGTGCCGTTTTCCTCTACATGTTCGGGATAATAATAAACCAAATATCCATAATTTCCGACCGGATAACCGTTCCCTTCCAAAAGCAAAGCATAACAATCGAGCTGATTTCCGTAATATTTTTCCGAATCACCGGCTTTGGGAGCAAAGCCCCTGGTTTTATAGTCTAAGGGCATATATTTCCCGTCGCTTTCCAAGCAATCATCCAAAGCCCCAGATAAAATAACATTCAAATCCTCGTCTTTATATTCCAATCCCGTTCTCCAATTACGCCATTTATTCAAAAGCTTATGGTCATGAAGCAATTTCCCTTCGATTTTACCTTGAATTTCCGGCGGTAATTCTCCTTTTTCTCTATATTTATCGAAATAATCCTTAATAACACCATCCATGCCTCCGGGCAAAGAAGGAAAAATGCCGCGCGGCCGATGAATTCCCTCATTTAGCTGCAACCAAAAACATCTCGGACATTCCAAGAATAAATTTAAACTTGATGGCGACAATCTAATTTCTTTCATTTTGAAAAAAACATTAAAGAATCAAGAATTACATCAATATAGCTATCCAAGTCTTTTTTCTTATTCCCGCCAAAAACCACATTTTGCCATTCAGCTAAAAGCGTCCCATTCTTTAATTCTCGGATCTCTTGCTCCAGCTCTTCGAGGCCTTTTTCTTGTCTGGCTAATTTAATGGATTTATCCAAGAGAATGGCGTAGGCATTAAGTCGCTCTACTTTTTCCAGACAACTAAAAGACGTCATTTTCTCGGCTTTGTTTGCTTTGATTCCAAAATAAATCATAAACCCCCAGCCGATTATAACTAAAATAACCAATACAATAATCAGGGTTCTAATCTTGAAAATCGCCAGCTTGACGCTTTTGAACTTCGCGGCAATTTTTAATAAAAAACTCATAATTTTAATAATTAATCTTTAATTTCTCCTAATTCTTCCAAAATATCAAGGGGAATCGGAATCGGTCCACGAATTGGGCTTTTACCCGGATATCTCCAAGCCGTAATAATTCTTATTTTCCCCTTCTTAAGATTTTGATACATTAGCCAAATTTCAGTTGGATGCTTTTTACTGCCCATGGACTGCATTATTGCAACTGTGCCCTCCGCAATTCCTAATTCTTTACGCTTGGGATTATTTAATACTCTTTTCAGACGCGCCTCGGATAAGCCGTAATAACGCATTTTTTCTATTGAATGCATTGTCCAAGAAAACCTATCTGTATTTTTTGGTATTCTGAATTTCATTAGTCTATCTCGTAAATTAGACTAACGTTGATGATAATCTCATTTTCACCGGTCTGAATATCGGGTGTTTCACCTCCTCCTCCAATTCCGCCCATCTCTGCTCTATAGATCGGCGTAGGATAATAGCTGTTGTCATCGTTATACCCGATTAAATCACCTAGCTCAACACCCAAATCAGAAGCCAATACCTGGGCCTTCTTCTTGGCGTCTTCGATGGCTATTTTTCTTGCCTCTGCTTTCAATTCCTCGTCCTTGTCAATCCAAAATCTTAATGAATTTATCTGATTTACTCCTGCGGCAACGCTCTTTTCTAAAATTTCGCTAACCTTATCCAGATTTCTTATTTTCAGCTCAATGGTCTGATTTATCTCATAACCAACTATCCTCGGCGCCTTTCTCTCTTCATAAGAATATTGGGGATAGATATTATAATTAATGGTTTTAATATCCTTCTCCTCAATTTCAAAACCCTTCAAAAATTCAATTACTCCGTTCATCTTTTTACTATTACTATCCTGAGTACCTTTTAAGCTGTATCCTTGCGTAATCACCGATAAATTAACATAAGCAATATCTGGTTTGGCATAAATTTTACCTTGACCCTGAATACTGATTGTATCTCGGTAAGCTCCTTCATCACCGAATTCAATTTTATTAACTATTCCGATAATACCTGAAATAATCAACACCAAAAACAAACAGGCAATAATTGTACTAAATGTGACAAAAATTATCTTATGCTGTTTTATATTCGTAATTTGTCCGAGCATATTTTTATTATTAATTATTAATTGTTACCTTATTAATTATATCACCTTGCTTAATTTGCTGCACTACTTCCATTCCTCTGACTACCTGACCAAAGGCAGTGTAACGACCATCTAAATCCGGCTGGTCTTGGGTAGAAACGATGAAAAATTGACTGCCGCCCGTATTCGGCTGTCCGGAATTTGCCATGGAAATCACGCCAATCTTATGAGAAATAGACTTAAGCGAATAATTAAATTTATAGCCCTGATATTCCAACTGACTTATTATATCGTCAGAAATACTAAGCGATTTAGGATTAATTTCATCTTCAATATTGTATCCCGGTCCGCCCGCCCCATCGTTGTTCGGGTCATCGTCTTTGCTTAAAGGGTCGCCTGCTTGAATTACAAAATCCTCAACAACCCGATGAAATTTTGTACCATCATAAAATCCATCTTTGACTAATTTTACGAAATTTTCCGCTGTTTTTGGCGCTGCTTTTTTATCAAGTTCCAATTCAATATTTCCTTTTTCGGTTTCGATTGTGACAAATACAAATTTTTTTTCTTTATTTATTCTGGAAAAATAAAAAACAGCACCCGCGCCTATAACCAATATTAAAATAATCGCAATTCCGATTGCGCTTATCTTCTTCTTTTTTTTCTTGCGGATATCTTCTTCAAGAATTACTTCCATTCTTTTTTGCTCTCTTAATTTTTGAATTCTGCCCATAAGTATTGCAAATTTAATGTTTATATGTTATAATTATTTATATGGAAAATTTCGAAGGAGGAAAAATGCAAAAAGAACTGTTCCCTCAACGAGCTTTTGAGGTAACATTCCGAGGGCTCGATCTCCTCGGGGTTCCGCCAGGCAAAGGAGAGCTTAAGGTCAGGATTATAACTCGAGAACAAGGAAAAAAAGAAATTGCCGAAGAAGCAAGAAATCAGTATCCAGATCAAATTCCCGAGGATACAGCGTATTCATTAAAAGAACTGCCTTCAATCGATCCTTTTACATGGAAACCGTAAGTAAAAAATTTTATGAAAGGCTCTTCACAAAACGACGAAGGGCCTTTTCTTTTTCTCCGTAACTTATTTGCGCTTTTTTAATTCCTTTTTCAATTACATCCAGGGTTTTATCGTAAACCGGCCTATTTACCGGAAAAGGAACTCCGTCTTTACCACCAAAAGCAAAACTGTACCGCGCTGGGTCTTCGTAAGATGGCTTGGCCCCATAAATCAATTCCGAAACTAAAGACAATGCCCGAATAGTCATTGGTCCAACGCCTTCGCTCATTAAAAGCTGTTCGAAATTCTGCGGATATTTTTCGTGAACCTGAAACAGAATTTTCCCCAGATATTTATTTTTACCAAAATCCAAATCACCGGTCAATTGCGGTAAAACAGTATCGTCTGGCATTTCTAATGTTCTAAATAAATTTCTCTGTCCGGTTTGTTTTTCTTTTATCAATTCTAAGTCATTGATTAAGACCTTATAACCATCTCTGACTAATTCCGTACTCACTTCTTTATTTTTTTTGCTTTGCTTGGCGGTTAAATTTAAGGGTCTTACTTTGATATTGGAGGAAATACCGGTATGCGGCTCCTCTATATAATCATTAACGTTTTCCGATAACCAATGGTAACGCCTGGCCTGACCAACTTGTTCATTCATCCCTTGCTGCACCACTGCCCAATTTCCTTTTTTGGTAAAAAGAAAAGTATGATGATAAAGTTGAAAACCGTCTTGAATCGCGGTATTATCAACTTTGGCGCTGATTTTTGAAGAATAAACCAACTTATCGGCTAAATTCTGCGAGAAATTAAGTCTATCTGCCCAATCAATAATCTGATTGGGTGTTTTTCTTGAAGTTTTTCCTTTGCCTCCGCAAATAAATAGCCCCAAATCTTTCTCCAGTCCCCAAATTCCCATTTTTAAAGCTCCACAGGTGGTCGTGGTCAAGCCACTGGAATTCCAATCGAACGCAAGCACCGAACCAAAAGATTGAAACCAAACCGGATCAGATAATCTCTTTAAAAATTCCTCTGCTCCAAATTCAGAAACAATCGCCTGGACAATTGAACGCGAAAGTCGGGTCATTCTTTCAAATAACCATCTCGGGCAAGTGCCGTAATCCAAGGGAAAACTAGCAAGACCTGTGCGCATGTTTGCTTTTGTTCCTTAAATTCTTAAGCACGGATTGGTATCTGAACACGCTTGGAGTTCTATAGGCGGTTTTGCCTTTATGGGTTTGTTTGCACGCGTATTTCTTCATAAGTATTTATTCTATCAATAAATTTATTGAAATTATCCAAACTTTTAAATATTGTGACTAAAAAAATAACAACCACTATTCCAATAATGGCCAGGCTAATTCTTGTTTCTACGTGAAGCAGAAAAACATTCCTCATCTTATTTTAATCATATACTTTTTTGACTTTTTGACCAAGAGATGATAGATTGAAATCACAGTTCTTTTAAAAGGAGAGATAAAAATGAGACAAAAACCCGTACCCTGGGGAAAATGGAGTCCATCAAGACTGGGTTTGCTTTTGTTTAAATGTCCTCTGAGTTTTTATTTTGATTACATTTCGGGAATGAGGGGCAGGGTGAAAGAAAATATGCCCAAGGTATTTGGTGGCGCTATTCATCATATGCTTGAAACTTTTTTCACGCTCAAAAATGGCTATAAATCCATGGATAAATTCATTAAAGCATGGATTTACTACTGGTTAGAATATACTGTAAGAGAAAAATATGGGCTACGCCTAAAGATTAAAAGTTCCGATGATGTAAAAAACTATCTGGCCACGGGAATCCAAATCCTGAAAAGATTCTATATTGAAAATATGCCTTACCGCACCGGGCAACTTCCTATGCCAAAAGTGGAAAAAAGGTTTGACCTAATCTTTAAAGGTCACCGCATTAATGGTGTAATCGACAGAATCCAGCCAGTCGAGAATAAGAAAGTAGAAATTTGGGACTATAAAACAGGCTACAAGAGACCGTCAGAGCAAGAATTGCGTCGAAATGTCCAATTCACTTTCTACAACTTAGCCGTACTCAAACAATCCGGCCAAGACCCAGTCAAGCTGCGTCTACACCACCTTTCTTCAGGCGAACAACTTCTCGTCCCCATAAGAACCAAGGACGACTATGTCCAATTAGGATGCTGGCTGGATGAGGCCACGCGCTATCTTAAAGGTATAATGGAACCAAAAATAAAAACCTGGAAAGATTTTCCTTTCCGTTGGTTAAATCCCGAAGACATCGAAAGAAAACATTTCTCTCCGAGACCCGGTTCTTTCTGCGCATATTGCGATTACGATGAACTCTGCAAACAACATAAGCCCAAAGACGAACTGAGAGAATGGTGGGTAGACCAAGAACTTAAAAATATCAAGCCCCACCCAGAAGCTATCCAATTTGATCTTCCTTTTCCCAAAAAGAAATTATCGCTCACAAAAACAAAATCCCCGCGATGAAACCATCCGGGGATTTTTTATAAAAAAATTATTCTCCCTTAATTACTGCCAGAGGCACTAATCTGGCAACTTTTCGGGATAATCCTGCTTGATGTACAACTTCTACTACCTCGTCAATATTTTTATATGCTTGCGGCGCTTCTTCGGCTATCCCGCGCATACTGTAGCATTTCACCAAAATTCCTTTGACTTTTAATTGGTTGATAATTTCTTGTCCGGAAAGCGCCCGAATAGCCGCATGTCGCGACATTGTTCTGCCTGCACCGTGACAGGTTGAATACCAAGAATCTTTGCCGCTTTCAATTCCTACCAGAACATAAGAAGCAGTGCCCATTGAACCGGGAATTAAAACCGGCTGACCAACAAATGCCCGGGTAGCTCCTTTTCGATGGACAACTAATTCTTTTTCTTCGCCATTAACTTTATGTTTTTCTATTTTCGCAATATTATGCGCCACATCATAGAGCGCGGTTAATTTTGAGGCATTCTGACCCAATACTTCATTCCAGGATTTTCTGATATAATGGGCGATCATTTGCCGATTTGCCCAGGCATAATTTGCTCCGGCCGACATTGCCGCAAAATACCTCTGTCCTTCTTTAGATTTAAATGGCGCACAAGCTAATTCTCTGTCGGGCAAAGAAATGTCATATTTTGGCATTGCCCGCATCATTACTTGAATATAATCAGTGGCAATCTGATGACCCAGGCCGCGCGAACCGGTATGAATCATCACTAAAACTTGATTTTTAAATAATCCGAATTTTTTCGCAATTTCTTCATCAAAAATTTGCTCAACTTTTTGCACTTCCAAGAAATGGTTCCCGGACCCCAGTGTCCCAACTTGGTCTCTGCCGCGATTTTTGGCATGTAAGGAAACCGCTTCCGGATCTGCTTGTTCAATAAAGCCATTTGATTCGCAATTTTTTATGTCATCCTCTTCCCCGTATCCCTGTTCAACCAATTTCTTCGCTCCGCCTTTCAAAATTTGATCCAAATTACCAATACTGATTTTAATTTGTCTGCCCTTGCCCAATCCGGATGGCACTTCTTTCTGGATTTCTACGGCTAATTTGTCCAAATAAGGCAAAATATCTTTTTCCGATAATTCCGATTTCAATAATTTCATTCCGCAATTGATGTCATAGCCCACTCCACCGGGTGAAATTACGCCTTTTTCCGAATCCATTGCCGCAACTCCGCCAATCGGAAATCCGTATCCCTCATGAATATCAGGCATGGCCAAAGAATAATTTACAATTCCCGGCAAGCTGGCTGTATTTATTGATTGCTCCACTGATTTATCTTTAAAAACTTCATCCAGCATCTTTTCTGAAACATAAATCCTTGCCGGTACATTCATCTGTCCGGTTTTTTGATATTCCCAAAGATAATCATTAATTTTTTTAAACGCTTCTTTTGAAATCATATATCAAACAATATCGTAACTTCGTAGATGCCGTCTTTTTTTTCTATTTTTAAATCATGATAAGTCACGGCCTTGATATCTTCAGCGAACGATTCAACTGCATTGCCAATTAACTCCCCCTCTAATTCCTTGTCGCTGAATTTATTGAATTTAATATCAGTATAAATTTCTCTGTTAACTTGCGACAAATACAAAACCTCGCTCAAAAAATCAACCAACAAAGCATTTAAATCGAATGAATTTACAGCAACTCTCTGATTGACTGCTTTTTTCAGGGAAACGGGTTTCAAAACTTCGTTCATGCCTTTCATGGCATTTGAAAATAATTCTTCTTTAGTGTCCCCGAAAACTCTAACCCTTACATCTGAGGGGTGGTCTAAAATTTCGTAGGATTTATTTGCCATAAATTTTATTATATTCTTCCCTGACTATTTTTCTGTCATCCCAGACAATTTTTTTGCCATTAGCCACAACCATCCACGGCTCACAACCCTTACCAGTAATAATTACTGTATCCCCGGGTTTTGCCAATGACAACGCCTTATTTATCGCCTCGCGTCTATCTAATATCTCGCATGAATTTTGAATTTTGAATTTTGAATTTTGAATTCCAGATTTTATATCTGATAAAATCTGGCCTGGGTTTTCGTCATATGGATCTTCATTTGTAAGAATTATCTTATCGCAAAATTCTGCTGCGATTTTACCCATTTCCGGTCTTTTCCATTTGTCCCGACCTCCACCACAAGAACCCAACACGCATATCAATCCTTTGCCCAATGTTTCATAAATTTTTTGAAGCGCGTCCGGAGTATGCGCATAATCAACAAATACTTTAAACGGCTTATCAATCACCAATTCCATTCTTCCCGGAACTCCTTTTGCGTTTCTTAAAACTTCCGATATCTCGGGTAAATCAATTCCTTGCGCTATGCCCACGCAGGCAGCAGCTAACGAATTATAAACATTAAATTTTCCCAATAATTGAATTTGTAGATTGATTTTTTCCGGTGTAATCTCGGCGTCCTGATTATCAATTCCGTAAAAATATTTTTTCCCGCTGAAAAGTCCAGAAAAATAATCAGCATTTGAGTCATCAATATTTAAAACAGCCCACTTATTTTGTTTCGGACTTTTTTCTAACTCCCGAAATAATTTTCCTTTGGCTTTTTTATAATTTTCAAATCCTTTGTGCGCTTCAATGTGCTCTTTGGTTAGATTGGTAAAAACTGCCCCGTCAAAATCAATGAATTTATGACGATATTGCTTGATTCCCTCGGAGGTAATTTCCAAAACTGCGTATTTACAACCTTGTTTTACCGCGTCTTTTAAAAATTTCTGTAATTTTAACCTACCCGGCATAGTCATTTTCAGCATATTTTTTTCTTCTTTCTCTCTAATTTTAAATCTGATTGAGGAAAGTGAAGCAACTTTGTTCCCGACGCTTTCTAAAATTTCTGTGGTCAAATGAACTACCGTTGATTTTCCGTTCGTCCCAGTCACGCCAATCACAATCAGCTTTTTTGAAGGAAAACCATAAATCACAGCCCCAATTAGGGCTAATAAATAGTGGTAAATATTAAAAACAAATTTAGGAATAAATTTTCTCATAAAATTTTTTCTAATTCTTTCCTTAATTTATATGAATTACAATGACTTAAAACTCCCAAATATGATTGGAGATTATTATAGTTTATTTTCTTAAACATTCTTATCTTGGTTTTGGTCCGCAAGGTTCTATAATATGGTAGGGTTACATATCCCAAAAAATCAATTCCCTGATTGTATTTCCTGATTATAATCTTATCAGGATGAAGGGATAAATTCAATTGATTTTTTAGAAATTTACTTATTGGAATGATTAGTTTTTCTAAATAATCCTTATTTTTGTCTAAAATCACAAAATCATCAGTGTATCGAATATAATATTTAGCCCTCAATTTATGTTTTATAAATTGGTCTAATTCACTCAAATAAATATTGGCGAAATACTGGCTGGTTAAATTGCCGAGCGGGATTCCTTTATTTTCTGTTTTTTGAAAGCTATTAATAATTTCTTTAATCAGCCACAAAAAATCTTTATCTTTTATTTTCTTCTTTAAAATATTAATCAAAATATCGTGCTCAACGCTGTCAAAGAATTTCTTGATGTCGCATTTTAGACAGTGAAAGTTGATTTTGTTATTCTTGCTCTGCTTTAAAGAAAATTGCCTTAATCTATTAACGGCTCTATGGATTCCTTTGTTTAATCTACACGAATAAGAATCAAAAATAAAGGTTTTGTCGTATATGTGATTTAGGTATTTTGAGATTAAATGATGGACAATTCTATCTCTGACTTCGGCTTTGCGAATGTGGCGGATTTTTGGGTCTTGAACATAAAATGATGTGTATTCTGAATGTTTGTAAGTTTTATTCTTCAATTCTTGATATAATTGGAATATATTGTCTTCCAGATTGAATTCAAATTCCAAAACATCTTTTCTTTTTGTTTTTCCTTTTTTGAATTCGCGCCAGGATAAAAATAAATTTTCCAAAGTTATCAAACCACCATAATCATTAATTTTATCAAATTTATGACTACTAATGCCCCCCCCCCAGCCACTTCAATGCGCCGATTTTGCATAAGATTGTTGAGCTGTATAAACAAATTTATTGGTTATCGCCGAAAATTCCGAAAAAAGATAAGTTTGGAATTTGGCTAAAAATAGAAAATATTATTTTAGATTTAATCAGTTTAATTATTGCTGCTTCGTTGGAATTTAGAACAAATAAACTGCCGATATTAAATTCCGCTAGAATAAAAATCGAAACATTAAAAAGATTAATCAGAATATCTTACGAACTAAATATAATTAATGATAAAATCTACGTAATAATAGAATTGGATTTGCAAGAAATATCAAAAATGGCGACTGGCTGGATAAAATATTTATTAAAGAAATCCCGTTAAAGCGGGATTTCTTATTTAATCTCGGAAACTTCTCACGAGCGCGCAGGTTGTCATTGGCATTGTCAGAGTTGTACCAGTTCACGTTGAGCTTGTCATTGTACCTGTTCCAGTTCACGTTCGGAACATTGCCGTCATTGTAGCGTGAACCCGATAATTTGTCTGATTTCATCTAATTCACCGATAATCTTTTACAAAATTATCTGAGTTAACCGATTCTTTGTCGGAATTTTTATGAGGCGGTTTTGATAAAATCAAACATCCTCTTTAAAACCAGACAAGCAGTTTCTTGATTCGTGGCAAACCGCTATTCCTCAACTTCTTTCGGAACCGGTTGTATTAGCCAATCATATTGTATCATAAAGTTTTAAAAAACGAAAAGAGGGATTTGACCGAAGTCAAATCCCTCAAGGATACGAAGAACAAGGAACAAGGGAAAATCAGGAAACTACCTCACGAGCGCGCAGGCGGTCACTGGCACAGTCAGAGCTGCACCAGTCCACGCCGAGCTGGTCATAGTACCCGAACCAGTGCACGCGCGGAACACGGCCGCCATCGAAGCGCGAACCCGCGCAGAGCGTCCAGTTCAAGATGTCGAGATGCTTCTCAGTCTTCCACCAATAGAATAGTTCAAGAAGCAAGCACTCTTCAAGAGTGATGCTTTGAATGTTGGCTTTCTGCAAGTCGTTGGCACTTTTATTCTTCAGCTCTTCGTCTGCCTCAACTCGGTCGCGCACCCAGACAGCGTAAGTGCCATTGGCAGGATTACGGACGGACTTGGTTTGGTCGAGAACCTCGTCCAAAATTCTGTCTGTCCATTTCCAGGCGCCGAACAGTACTTTGCACTTATCATATAGCTTTTGGGCGGTTAGACCCTGAAGCATAATGATAAGCCAATTGAAGCCCTGTTTTGGCTCGGGAATGCGGACTTGAGATAGATCAATCGTGATGTTGAAAATCTTCTGGTAGAACTTCTGCCATTCGAGGATGAACTTGTGGTATGACGGGGGTTCGAAAGGATTTTCCCGTTTCAGAAAATGAGCCAATTCCTGCACGGTAATAACGCCGTGTTGGATCTTATGCAAAAGATCCGCCAACATGCCAAGCACATTGCCCGGCACTTCACCGACCATTTGTTTTTTCATGGTCAGCCTCCTTTGTTAAAGATTCGGTTCCTATACAGGATCCGAGAAGACGGATTCCCATCTTCGATATAATTATATATCAAAAAGATTATTTTGTCAATAGCGCTGGTTTGAAAATTGAAAATTGTTTACAAAATTGCTCTCGCAATTTTGTAAACCTTATACCAAAGCGGCTGAAAAACTAAATCAAAAGCCCCGGGATAAGATATTTCGCGGCCGCCGAATCCTTTTTTAAATCGAGTTACTCCTGGCCATTTTTGCTCATCAGTTCCCCAAAAATCATATTCTTCACATCCGCGTTTTTTAGCTTCTTTTATTTGTTCCCATTGCAGCAAATGCGGAGCCATCAAATTTCTGTGTTCATAATCCGACGCGCCATGCAAATAAATCGCTGTTTTTTCATAAAAAACAACTATATTTGCCGCAATTATTTTACCGTTAAGCTCAACAAGAAATAACTCAATTCCCGGAATCTCCAACATTTTTTGATAATATTCCTTTGGATGTGACCTGAATTTATCTCGTTTTGTGGTTTCTCCCATTAATCTCCAAAATTCATTAAAGTTTTGAGATTTGAGTTTTGAGATTTGAGTTTTTATGCCCTTTTTAAGGGCTAAATTGATATTGTATCTTGTTTTATAATGCATCTGATTTAATAATTCCTGTTCGGATTTCGTAATATCTAAAATTATTGTTTTTATTGGCTGAATATTTGTTGATTTTTTAAAGCCTAATTTTTCTAAATCGATTTTGTCTTGTGGTTCGGCCTTAAAAAATATAGCTCTTTCCTTTTTGGCAATTTCCTTAATTTTATTAAAAAATGTGTCTGATAAAAATTTACTCTCGCAGCGGGGAGAGTAAAGATATGATTTTTTTAATGGCAGATTATGTTTAATTATATTTATTCCGCCTGCATCCCAAGCTTTTCTGCCCAATGATTTCTGGAAATTTAACCACTCTTTTGATTGTAAAAATGATTTCCCCATTATTTTCTACCTAATAATTTTAAAGCCGCTTTAACTTTATCGCCAACATCCTTTTTGTCATCAGATACTTTCTTTAGCACTTCCCGAGCTTCGTGGAGCTTATAGCCTAAACTCACTAAAGCATCAATTGCCTCGCCATCAGCTCCGGATTGTTCACCTAAAAATTCTCCATCAACTTTATTTTTCAACTCCAAAATGATTTTTTCCGCGGTTTTCTTACCGATTCCCGATACTTTGGTCAAGATACTACTTTCCTCATTGGCGATGGCTTTTTTCAAGGTTTCCACCGAAGCAACATTCAAAATGTTTGTCGCGCCTTTTGGCCCGATTCCGGAAATGGAGATCAACATTTCAAAAAATTCCAAATCTTTTTTATCTAAAAACCCGTATAAATCCATAATATCTTCTCTGACGTGTAAATGGGTATATAGTTTCACCTTTTCTCCGACTTTAGGCAGTTTTTTGAAAATATTTGCGGAAATATAAATTTTGTAGCCCACGCCATTAACGTCGACGATTACATATTTATCATTACTAGATTCAATTTTCCCTTCAATAAAACCAATCATCTTTTTTATTCTACTCCTTATTTGACCCCAAATCAATAATATGATAAGATAGTTTTAATATGCCGATTACGAAATCCGCGAAAAAAGCGCTACGACAAAACAAGAGGCGAAGACAAAGAAATCTTCGTCAGCTTAATACTATGCGAGAAATTATTAAGAAAATTAGAAAACTAGTAGACGAAAACAAAAAAGCCGCCGAAGGCGAACCTCGCCAAGGGCGGGAAGAAGCCTTGAAACTCCTCCCTCAAGCTTATAAAGCAATTGATAAGACTGCTAAAACCGGGATAATCAAGAGAAACAACGCTGCTCGCAAAAAATCAAGGTTAACCAAGCTAATTTCTAAAGGCTCGTCAGAAACAGCTCCAAAGCAGAGTTAATATCAGTTTTTCCTGTTTTTGCTCTTAAGTCTATTGTCATTAATTGATAATAGATTTTTTTTAATTCATCCCATGTGAAATTTCTGACTTGCTGAAGTGATTTTTTGATTACGAAAGGATGTAATTTTAATTTAGCTATTGGCGTTGACTTCACAAGCAAAAGGTTTCTTAACTGATAAACAATCATTGATAAGATATAAAACTCGTCAGCGCCTCTTTCTAAATGTTGATTAAATAATTTCAGGGCTTTTACCTTATTTTTATAACCCATAGCATCAATCAGTTCAAAAATGTTTAAATCAATCTCCGGCTTGATTAAAAGCTCAACGTCATTAATTTTTATTACATCATTATAATCCAATAATTTATCGATTTCATTTTTCATCCGCCATAAATCATTGCCAATATATTCTATTAACTTTTCTATTGCCGAACCATCAATTCTTCCTTTTTGCTCATCAATATAATCTCTTATCCATTTTCTTAATTGATTCCCTTCCAATAATTTAAATTCTTGTGATTTGGCATTGATTTTTAAATATTTAAAAAATTCATTTTTAGCATTTTCCCCGTCAGCCCAGAAAATAATTGTCGTATTTGGATCTTTCCCTGTGCTTTTATTTTTCAACAAGTCCAGAATATTTTTTTGTACCTCTTCTGGCGCAGAGAAAATATTTTCTATGACAATTAATTTCTGCTCATTAAACATTGAAACCGTATTCGTTGTCTGTCTAATCTGTTCGAAAATCTCTAGCTCATTTTCTTCAGCATCAATTCTCACAAAATTAAACCAGTTCAAGCTGGCTTTTTCCCGTTCTTCGATAATCTTTTTTAATTCGTCTCTCGATCTATATGTATCTTGTCCGTATAAAAATATTAGCATATTTAAAAAATCTCCCACTTATTCTCCTGTCCTTGTTCTGAAACTTCTATCCAGATTTTCCCGGAGACAAGCTTAATTTCCTCGCCGTCTTTGTCTAAGAATTGCAGTTTTGATTTAGAATAACTGCCTTCTTTTTTCCAATAACCTTTAATTTCTTCGCCATTCTGATAAATAATTGCCTCGCCCTCACCTTCAACATCAACTTCGTTATAATCTGGCGGTTCAATCATTCTTGATTCTGCTTTCATTACTATAACTACGCTTGCTTTCACTTGATTTCCGCTATTTTTATCAATTTCTCTCTGATTATCTCTCCACCTACGATAAACATTCTCTTCTGGATCGTAATCATAATAAACTTTATAGTGATTTCCGTAACCAATAATTAAACGCCCCTTTTGTCCGCCATCTGGCGGATTTAAGTTATCAAGATGCGAATACCCGGAAAATTTGTTGTCCATTCGGTAGCCAAGTTTTTGAGCTGCATTTAATAATCTGTCCATTGAAGTAAATCCATTATGGGGCTCGATAATGCCCGATTTTCTGAAAAATGAGTTATATGGGTTTATCATGGCATCAAGATTATTTATAATTCCCGTATCTAGTTTATCCAAGGCAAAATGAGAGCCGCCCCAATGCGCGTAAATCGCATCAAAACCCAACGCTAATGGAATAAAATCATGGCGCGCACTACGAACCGAGCCAATTTCTTCCGGAGAACCGCATTGAAAAACCGCCATCATCCGAGTAATACTGCCCGTAATTACCGGCATTTCGATTACTAAATCAGCTTCGGCAATTCCTGACAAGGGACGAGTTATCGGGTCTTCTGCCAACATTATCGCAATCGGCCTGCGATTATAATTTTCACATTTTTCGCCAGTAATCGTACTAACTCCATTGTCTTGCTTGGAATTTTCTTCTGTATTTTCGCCGGAATTGCTGATTTCTATATTTCTATTTCCGAATTTCCAAAATAAAACCCCGCCAATACCTAAAATTACTATCACTATTAAAATAAAATAAAATTTCTTTTTCTTTTTAATCATAGAATGTTTCTAAGTTCTCAATTAGCGAAGATTTATTTTACACTGAGACAATTTCGCAGGCCGAGCGCATGGTTCCCCGCATTGCGGGGAGCGAGGCCGAGAATTAGTGCGACGCTTCGCTGGAAGCGGCGACACGTGTCGACATGTAAAATAAATCTAAGCTTAATTACTTTTGACAACTGGGGCAAAAATAAGTGCCTCTGCCGCCTAAACTAATTCTCTTTATTCTCCCTTTGCATCTAAAACACTTTTCTCCTTCCCGATCATAAACTTTGTGATATTTTACATATTCTCCGGGCCTACCTGAAACCTGCACATATTGATCAACCGAAGAACCCTTATATTGAATTGCTTCTGAAAGCGTGTTTTTTATTCCTTTGAATAATAATTCTTTTTCTTTATCCGAAAGATGGTTAGCCGGTCTTTCGGGATGAATTCTCGCCCGAAATAATGCTTCGTTGGCATACAGATTTCCGATGCCGGAGATAAATTTCTGGTCCATGATTAAAACTTTAATCTTTGTTTTTTTACTTGCCAACATTTCTTTGAATTTTTCCGCATCAATATCAAATGGTTCTGGTCCTAACTCCTTGATAAACTTTAATTTCTGCCAATCGTCCACAATTCTTAATTCGCCAAAAATTCGGGAATCATTAAAATCTAAAATCGTATCATCAGAAAACCCAAAACTTACCCTGCTTGTCTTTCCATCCCCGGGATAAATCAGCTGACCAGTCATTTTCAGGTGGATAGTCAGAAATTTTCCTGAAGATAATTCAAAAATCAATAGTTTTCCTTTTCTGATTATTTTTTTAATCGCAACATTTTTCAAATTCGCGACAAATTTTTCCTTTTTCGGCTCCCTGATTACTCTCGCGTTATTTACAATCACTGCGGTGATTCTTTTATCCAAAATAACCGCTTCTAATTCTCTTTTAATTGTTTCCACTTCCGGTAATTCGGGCATACCCAGTGCTACAACTTCGATTTTTATACTGAATTCATCGAAGTTATAGATTATACATCAAAAATGTTTGTTTATCTATTATGCCACGATACTACATCTGTGCCGCTTTGCGGCATCAAAGTTGTAGCACTGGGCATGAATTTAGAATAAATTAGTCTGTTCGGCTTTTTTCTCTGGTTCAATTACTTGACCGGGCAATCTTCTGATTAGGGTTTGGAAATTTAATTGATTAAATAATTCCTTAACCTTGTTCAGATTAATATTTTTCTGCCAATTCAGCTCTTTCAAGCTAATCTTAATCGGCACTTTTTGCTGAATAGTGACCAATCTTTTGCTGAAAAACGCCATTTGTTTACTGGTTTTCAGTTTTTCCACCACCGACTTGCTTAAAGAGGGACTGTCGATAATTTGTTTTTCTGTAAGCTTATCCAGTTTTTTATATAAATTTTCCAACGTGCCGAATTCTTTAAGCAGATTACACGCTCCTTTTTCTCCAATTCCCTTAACTCCAGGAATATTATCTGATGGGTCGCCTCTTAATGCTTTGTAATCAATCATTTGCTCTGGTTTTAGCCCATATCTTTCTTTGACTTCTTTTTCACCATAAATTACTGTATCGCTTAATCCTCTTTTCATGGTATAAATCTTAATTTTATTGTTGACCAATTGTAAAGTGTCCAAATCTCCGGTAATAATCATAGTCTTTACTCCTTCTCTGGTAAATTTTTTCGCCAATGTGCCGATTACGTCATCCGCCTCAAATCCTTCTTTTTCTAAAATCGGAATAGAAAAAGCTTGAAGAACTTCTTTTGCCCGGGGAATTTGTTCATATAATTCATCCGGCGTTTTCGGTCTCTTGGCTTTATATTGGTCATATTCAATATGCCTGAATGTCGGCGCAGCCAAATCAAAGGCTGCGGCAATATAGTCGGGTTTCAATTCATTGATTACTCTTAATAGAATTGAAGAAAAACCATAAACAGCATTAACTAACTCGCCGCTTCTGGTAGTTAAGGGCGGCAAAGCGTGAAAACTGCGGTGAATTAAGGCATTAGAATCAATTAAAACCAGTTTTTTCATATCTTGCCTGTCGGCAGACAGGTAAATTTTATTTCTCTTTTCTTCTCGCTTAATATTTTAAACTTTATCCAAATAGTTCCTTTGGGTAAAATTCTTTTTATTTTTTCTGCCCATTCAATCATTATAATATTTTGAGGATTGGATATAATTTCCTTAAAATCTAAATCCAAAATATCTTTAGAATTTTTAATTCGATAGCAATCAATATGATACAAATTCTTGTGGGCGCTTAGCGCCCTGTATCTCTTCATTAAAACAAAAGTAGGACTGGTTAGCCGGCCTTTTATTTTTAGACCTCTCGCAAAAGACTGAATAAAGGTAGTCTTTCCGACTCCCAATTCACCGACCAAGCCAAAAATTAAAGCCCCTCGACTTCGCTCGGGGTAAACTTTTTTAGATTTTACAATTTCTTTGGCTAAAATTTTAGCTAATTTTTCAGTTTCTTTTTGATTTCTAAGTAAAAATCTTTCCATTCCCGGTGCTACAACTTCGATTTTTATACTGAGTTCATCAAAGTTGTAGATTATACATCAAAAAATGTTTGTTTATCTGTTCTGCCACGATGCTATATATGTCCCGCATTGCGGGATCAAAGTTGTAGCACTGGGCATTGTCTTTATCTTATCAGTTTTTAAACCATAAAAAAAGCCTCTAATCTTGCTAAATATACTATTTTAGAGTAAGATAAGGGCATGGTTCAAAAAGACCAGGACAAAAAAAGAAAAACAGAAGTAAAAATCCACCAAATTCAAAGAGAGGCCGAAGAAACCAGGGCTAAAAACCTAGCTTCCGAGCTAGGTTTTCCTTATATTGATTTAAGAGTCACGCCTATTGATGATGAAGCCCTGGCTTTAATTACTAAAGAAGAGGCTCAAAAAGCTCAAATGGCTATAATTCAAAAAAGACAAAGAGAGATTTATGTAGTCGTGGCGGACCCTCGATTAAAACAAGCCAAAACTCTGATAGAAAAACTAGAGAAAGAAGAATATGGGGTTAAAACTTCTATTACTTCGGAAAGCAATCTTGAAAAGGCTTGGCAAAGATATGAGTTTGTAAGACAAAAAGAAAAAATAACCAAAACAACGGAAATCGATGTTAAAGAATTAACTCAAATTCAGAGAGAAGTAATTACAATTGACGATTTAAAAGAAAAAATATCCGATCCTAGTCTTAACACCACTCAACTTTTAAATACGATAATGGGATCGGCATTAAAATTAGAAGCCTCAGACGTTCATACTGAAAATGAGTCCGAAGAAAAAGTAAGATTAAGATTAAGAATTGACGGCATTCTTCAAGACGCAGGGTCTATTCCATTCCCGAACTATCAACTTTTCCTTTCTCGAATTAAAATCCTCTCTAGTCTTAGAATAAATGTTCACGATATTCCTCAAGACGGAAGATTTAGCATTGGAGTAGATAGCTCAGATATAGAAGTAAGAACATCGATTATCCCGGCTGAATATGGAGAAAACATTGTTTTGAGAATTTTAGATCCGAAAACCGTGGGATTAAAATTGGAGGACCTGGGAATTCAAGAATACGACTTCAAAACCATTGAAGACCAATTAAAAAAACCAAACGGCATGATCGTTACCACGGGACCAACTGGGGCCGGAAAAACCACTCTTCTTTATGCTTTTCTGAAAAAAGTCAACACTCCCGAACTTAAAATTATTACCCTAGAAGATCCAATCGAATATCATCTCCCGGGCATAGAACAAACCCAGGTCTCAAGCAACAAGACCTACACCTTTGCCGGCGGCTTACGTTCAATTTTAAGACAAGACCCGGATATGATATTGGTTGGAGAAATTAGAGATAATGAAACCGCCGAAACAGCTATTCACGCTGCTCTAACTGGTCATTTGGTATTTTCTACTCTTCATACCAATGACGCGGCTGGAGCGATCCCGCGATTAGTTGATATGAAGGTTAATCCTACCCTTATTCCGCCGGCTATAAATTTGGTTATTGCCCAAAGATTGGTCAGACGACTTTGCCCAAAGTGTTCGAAAGAAATTAAACCAGACAAGATAACTTTTGAAAAAATAAAAAACGGGCTAAAAGATTTGCCCGAAAGAGTAAAAAAACCGAATTTAGATAATATCACCATTAAAGAAGTATCAACAGGGGGTTGTCTTTATTGTAATTTTACTGGCTACAAAGGAAGAATCGGAATGTTTGAACTGTTTGTTGTTGACGATGCCATGGAAAAAACTATTCTAAAAACCCCATCATTTGTAGAAATTAAAGAAACCGCAATTAAGGCCGGGATGGTGACCATGAAACAAGACGGCTTATTAAAAGTATTGGCTAAGGTTACCACAATGGATGAGATTGAAAGAGTGCTGGGAGAATAAAAAATCCTTCCCAGTAATCTGCAGGCAAATAAACTTTGGCTTAGGAACCAAAAGTGCGGAAAATTTCCGAGGAATGGTTCAGTAGGACCTCAACAAGGAGGGGACCAAACCATCCGAAACTAAGAAATAGTCCAAAGGGTAATTTTTAATAAATATTGGTTACCCTTATTGCCTGCAGGTTACTGAAAAGGATTAAAACAGAATAAAAATTAGGGGATTTTAACCCTCCTAATTTCCCTACCTCCATTATAGCAGATTAATCAAGCTTTGTCAAGTCTTTTATTTGTTTATGTACACGAATCCCAAAGAACAAAACGAAGACCAGATACTGGACAGAACCTTAAGGCCATTGAGCTTTGAGGAATATTTTGGTCAAGAAAAAATTAAGAAAAATCTAAAAATATTACTGGAAGCAGCCAAGCAACGCGCTGAAGCAGTTGAACATATCTTGCTTTATGGCGGAAGCGGCCTAGGAAAAACCACCTTGGCTCATATTATTGCTAAAGAACTGGGTTCGAATATCAAAATTACCTCTGGTCCAGCCATCGAAAAAATCGGCGACTTGGCTTCTATTCTAACTAATCTAGAAAAAGGCGATATTTTATTTATTGACGAAGCTCATCGACTCAATAAACTGATTGAAGAATATCTTTATCCGGCTATGGAAGAATATTGCCTAGATATTATTATTGGCAAGGGACCTTCGGCTCGCAGCATTCAGCTGGAATTACCCCAATTTACTTTAATTGCCGCTACCACCAGAGCCAGTTTATTGTCTTCCCCCCTAAGAAATCGCTTTGGAGCTACTTATCATCTTGATTTTTACGAACATGAAGATATTGAAAATATTTTAAAGCGCTCAAGTAAGATTTTACAAATCCAGGCCGAACCAGAAGGAATAACTGAAATTGCCAAAAGAGCGAGAAGAACGCCGCGGGTAGCCAATCGTTTATTAAAACGCGTTCGTGATTATGCCCAGGTTCATAGACAAGGTAAAATTAGTAAAAAAATTGCTCAAGAAGCCTTGGCAATGTTAGAAATTGATGAACTGGGCCTGGAGCCGGTAGATAGATTAATTATATCAACAATAATTGAAAAATTCAAAGGGGGGCCAGTGGGACTGGAAACCTTAGCCGCAGCCACTTTTGAAGACAAGGATACGATTTGCGATATTTACGAACCCTATCTGATGCAACTTGGATTTTTGGCCCGCACGCCTCAGGGCAGGGCCGCGACTCATTTAGCTTATCAACACCTTGGACTTCGCCATCCCGAAGAAAATCAGAAAAAATTAATAGAATAATATTTAACAAAAGAGCTGGGAGGGCTCTTTTTAAAAAATATGAAAAATATATTTTTTATAACGACTTTTCTTGTCGTTTTTATTTTTGTTCCGAGAACTGCCTTCGGAGCCGTGGTTATCAATGAGGTACTTTACGACCCAGATGGAGTTGACACTGGCAAGGAGTATATTCGTCTATATAATAGCAGTGATACTCTGGTTGATTTAACAAATTGGGACTTAGATCCTTCTGACGCTGCTTATTTTACTTTCCCTTCTTTTGCATTGGCAGCTAAAAGTTTTGTGAATATACATATCGGCGCATCGGGGACCAATACTGATACTGATTTTATAATAATGGCTCAACTAATATGAGCAACACCAAGGGCCCAATTGCTCTTTTTAATAGTACAACCCATTCAAAAACTACTATTATTGATTACATCGAATACGGAGCAGCGGACCAAACCAACGAATCAAAGGCAGTTGATGCGGGAATTTGGACAGCGGGCACATTTATCCCCGATGTTGCCGAGGGAAAAGCAATTAAATTAAAAACTGATGGAGTCGATAACAACTTGTCAAGCGATTGGGAAGAAGCAACGCCATCTTTATCTCAAGAAGGAACTCCGCCTCCCCAGCAACAAGTTATCCAGGAACAAGCCGCTGGAATCACCAATCGACCGCCGATTGCTGAGGCCGGAGATAATATCATTGCTTTTATTGATCAGGAAATTAAGTTTGACGGAACCAAATCAACTGACCCGGACGGTGATGAATTATCTTATTCCTGGAATATGGGCGATGGCAAATTAATTGAAAAACCATCTTTTGCATATAAATATAATTATCCAGGCACCTATTTGGTTACCCTAATGGTTTATGATGGAAGATATTATGTTTCTGACACGATAACAGTAAAAATACAATCTGGTCAAATAACCATCAATGAATTTTTGCCCAACCCATCCGGCAAGGACGAGGAAGAAGAATGGATAGAAATTTATAACGATTCTGATTCTATTGTCGATATTTCTAACTGGCAATTAGATGATGAGGCAAGCGGTAGCGAGCCGTTTATTTTTCCAAAAAATACTTTAATTGCCCCGAAGAGCTATATTGTTTTTACGCGCCAGATTACTGAAATTGCCTTAAACAATGATAAAGACAGCGTTAGATTGCTTTTGCCAGAGGGAGCGGTTTTCCAGGAAATAAATTATGAAAAACCGCCGCAAGGAAAATCATCAGCCAAAACCGGAGAAGGATTCGTTTGGAATATTCCTACCCCAGGAACAACCAATATTGCCGGTATGGTTATCAATGAAAGTAAAAATATAAATTATCAAGTAAGTATTAAGCCAGAAATCGTCAAAGAATCGTCTCAAGATTATGCATGGCTTTACCAAAATACAGATAAAAAACAAATTGAAGGCGGCTATACAACCATCGAACCCGTCTCTAATGCAACGAACATTGAATCTCCGACAAGTAATTTGGCTGCAGTTAAGGAAATGACAAACTCAAAACAATCAACTAATCTGGTTTTAATCATTGGTCTCGTTGTTCTGTTTGGCTTTATTATCGGTTTAATTTTGGTAAAATTTCGCAAAAAATACCAACAACCAAATGTTTTTAGATGATTTTATTGACTTTAATTATTCTTTTTGTAAAAATTTAGATATATGTCAGGACATTCTAAGTGGGCGAACATAAAAAATCGCAAAGAGGCAATGGATAAAAAGAAGGGCAAGGTTTTTAGTAAAATGGCCAAAATTATTGAAATTGCCGCTCGAAAAGGCGGGAATCCGGAAATGAATCCGACCCTTCGCTTAGTCATTGAAAATGCCCGGTCAGTCAATATGCCCAATGACAATATTGAGCGGGCGATTAAAAAAGGAACTGGCGAAGACAAAGAAGGCGGACAATTGGAAGAAATGACCTATGAAGCTTACGGACCCAACGGCACTCCCTTAATTATTGAAGTGATAACCGACAACAAAAATCGAACTCTTTCGGAAATAAAACATATCTTAAGCACCTATGGCGGTAAACTGGCTGAAACTGGCGGCGTGAGATATCTTTTTGACAGAACGGAAGGAGAATGGAAGCCAAAATATTCAATTGATATTACGGACGAAAATCTTAAGCAACAATTGGAAAAACTTTTTGGAGAATTGGACGATAATGACGATGTTAATGAGATTTATTCTAATGTAAATTTGTAAATTTATGATAATTTTAGGAATTGATCCCGGAACGGCTACGACCGGCTTCGGCCTGATTAAAAAGGATAAATCTAAATTAAAATTATTAAAATACGGATGTATCAAGACATCCGCTAATTTAAATACGGCCGAAAGATTGGGTAAAATTCACAAAGAATTAACTTTATTAATTAAAAAAGAGAAACCAGACATAGTCGCAGTGGAAGATATCTTCTTCTTCAAAAATTTAAAAACCGTGATTAAGGTCAGTCAAGCGCGTGGAGTTATTCTTTTAACCGCGGCAAAAATGAAAATTCCTATATCTGAATATACGCCCCTCCAGATAAAACTCGCCATTACTTCTTATGGTCGGGCTGAAAAAATCCAAGTTCAGAAAATGGTTAAAGCATTATTGAACTTAAAAGAAATTCCAAGGCCTGATGATGCTGCCGATGCCCTGGCTACTGCCATTTGTTGTGCGCATACTCTTAGACCTTGTTGATAAAAGTATTGACAAGGCTTTTTTTATGAATATAATGGCCTTATAACTCTAAAAGAGGGTAAAAGGTCGATTCGAGAAAAAAGACCAATAGCCATTAACAAGTAAACATTTTAAAAATTATGATATCTACGATGCTTAAAGATCTTTCTCGTCCTCTTTTTATTGAAGACGAAGAAGAAACGGGAGAAAAAACGGAAGAAGAAACGCCCGAAGAAGAAAAAGAAGACGAAGACGATGAAACGGAAAAAGAGGAAGAGTCTGAAGAAAACGAAGAATCGGAAGAGGAAGAGGAAGATACAGAGGAAGAAGAAACAGAGTAAATGATAAAAAACTAAAACCCCGCGGCTGCGGGGTTTTAGAGTTGTCAGATTTATTATACTAATTTAATAAATTTCCTTTTCCCTGCTTGTATTATAATTCCTTTTTTAATATTGATTTTCACTCTCCAGTCTTTTACGGTCGACTTATCAATCTTTATTGCTCCCTGCTCAACCAATCTTTTAGCTTCTGATTTTGAAGAAGCCAAGCCAGTTTTAAACAGTAAATCTAAAATATTTAAGTTTTTAACGCCCAGTTTATAGCTCTTAACTTCTGACGGTATCCCCCTTTCTTTAAAAACTCGGTTAAATTCTTTTTCTGCTTTTTGTGCTACGGCTTTATTATGATGAATGGCAACAATTTCTCGCGCCAACCTGGCTTTATCGTCACGAGGATTGTTTTTCTTTTTCTTGATTTGATTAATCTCCTCTATCGATAAGTCGGTGCACAATTCAAATCCCGGAGAGATTAAAGAATCGGGCCAAGACATAATTTTTCCATACATCTCGTTCGGTTTCTCATCCAAATTTATCATATTCCCTTCGGTTTTACCCATTTTCTTACCTAATGGATCCATTAATAGTTTTGTGGTTAAGACAAATTTTTCTTTATTTTTAAGAACCTTCATTAAATCTCTACCACAAAGCATATTGAATGTCTGATCATTGCCGCCAACTTCTAAATCAACATCCATTACCACGCTATCATAAGCTTGAGTAAGCGGGTAAAGAAATTCATGTAAATAAATCGGTCTGTCTTTTTTTAATCTTTCCTGAAACATGTCTCTGATTATCATTTGCTGAACCGTAAAATTGGAGGCTAATTCTATCAATTCAACAAACGTCAATTTGTCGTTCCATTGACTGTTATACATTATTTTAGCGGGGTTTTTTCCGGAAAATCTTAAAATCTTACTGGCTAAATTTTTATAATTTTTAGCATTTTTAAGAATTTCTTTTCTGGTTATCTTTTTCCTTGCGGCGGATTTATCAGTCGGGTCACCAATCATGGTCGTAAAATCGCCAATAAGCATAATTACTTCATGGCCCAATTTTTGAAACTGGGCTAATTTCCTAAACTGAACAGCACTACCAATGTGCAAATTAGGCGAGGTAGGGTCAAAGCCGCAATAAAGCTTAATCCTTGTACCGGATTTCAAAGTTTTTTCCAAGGCTTCTTTGCTCGGATAAATTTTTTCCACTCCTTTTTCCAAGACTTCTTTTATTTTATTTGAAGCCGTGATAATCTTACTCATAATTTCACTTTACTATAAATTCCCGGAATAAACAATGTTGTCATAAGTAGTTTATTATTTTATGATTAAATTATAATGCCTCAAATTACTTCCTATCACAAAGGACAATCAAATAATTTCTGGAATAAACTTAAACTTTTTTGGTTTCGTAAAAAAGATAAAACAAGCCGAGGCAGAAAGATTTTGAAAAAAATCTTGGTTTTTTTTATTTGGATTTTAGCTCTTTCTATTATAGGCGTCCTTATTGTTTTTGCTTACTTCGCCAAAGATCTGCCAAATCCAGAAGAACTGACTGGTCGACAAATAATAGAGTCAACGAAGATTTATGACCGAACCGGAAAAACTCTTTTATATGATGTTCACGGAGAAGAGAAAAGAACCGTTGTTTCCTTTGAAGAAATTCCCCAGAATGTAAAAAACGCTACTATTGTTGTTGAGGACGCCAATTTTTATCACCATTTTGGAATTGATTTTAAAGGAATATTAAGGGCTTTTATATATAATTTACAAGGCAAAAAAACAACCCAAGGAGGCTCGACCATTACTCAACAATTCATCAAAAGCACCATCCTCACGCCAGAGAAAACATACGCAAGAAAAATAAAGGAAGCGATCTTGGCTATTGAATTAGAAATAAAATACTCCAAAGATGAAATTTTAAATTTTTACCTAAACCAGATTCCTTACGGTTCTAATGCTTATGGCATAGAGGCAGCGGCTCAAACTTTCTTCAATAAAAAAGCGACGGATCTCGGTTTAGCCGAAAGTTCTCTTTTGGCTGCTTTAACCCAAGCTCCGAGTTATTATTCTCCTTATGGTTCTCATCTTAATGAATTAAAGGCTCGCCAGGAATACGCTTTAGAAAGAATGTATAAATTCGGCTATATAACTAAAGCAGAATTCGAGCAAGTCAAAGATGAGGAGCTGCGTTTTAGTCCGGTGAAAGCATCAATTAAAGCTCCTCATTTCGTAATGTTTATAAAAGAATACTTAGAAGAAAAATACGGAAAAGAATATATAGAAAAAGCCGGTTTAAAGGTCTATACAACTCTTGATTGGGATCTCCAGCAAATTGCTGAAAAAGTCTTGGCCGACCAGGTAAAGAAAAATGCTAAAAATTATAACGCTAATAATGCGGCTTTAGCGGCGATTGACCCTAAAACAGGGCAGATACTAGCAATGGTTGGCTCCCAGGATTATTTTGGTGAGATCTATCCCAAAAACTGCAAACAAGGAAAAAATTGTCTTTTTGAACCAAATGTCAATGTGACAATTAGACCGCGCCAACCAGGCTCTTCCTTTAAGCCGTTCGCTTATACGAGGGCGTTTCAAAAAGGATTTACCCCTGATACTGTGGTTTTCGATTTGAGAACAGAATTTGCGGTTGAGGGAGCAAAAAGCTATAAGCCGAATAACTACGACAGTAAATTCAGGGGACCGGTAACTTTCCGCCAGGCTTTGGCCCAGTCATTAAACGTTCCATCGGTTCAGGTCTTGTATTTGGCCGGGCTGAACGAAACCCTGAATCTTGCTCAAGATATGGGAATAGAAACCTTAAAAGACAGATCTCGCTACGGACTTTCCCTCGTTCTCGGAGGAGGAGAAGTAAAGCTATTAGAAGAAACTGCTGCCTTCGGCGTTTTTGCCAATGAAGGAATACGAAATCCGACTGTACCAATAATTAAAATTGAAGACAGTAAAGGAAATATAATCGAAGAATATACCAGAAAGCCAAAAAAAGTTATGGAATCACAGATAGCTCGCCTTATTTCTGACATCCTCTCAGACGAAGAAATGCGAGCGCCTATATTCGGTTCTCATTCTAATCTTTACATCAAAGGATTGTCGGTAGCAGCTAAAACAGGAACTACCCAAGAATATCGCGATGGTTGGACAATCGGATATACTCCTTCTTTAGTGGTGGGCGTGTGGGCTGGAAACAACGACAATACGCCAATGAATAAAGAGCCGGGATTAGTTATTGCTGCTCCGATCTGGAATCAATTCCTAAAACAGGCCTATGAATTCAAAGCTCAAAGCTCAAAACTCAAAACTCAAAATCCTGAAAACGAATTTACATTGCCAGAAGAGCCCGAAAATTTTACTGAACCCGAATTGGTTGTTGCTAATAAAGATATTTTAAATGGCAAATTCGCCACAGAATATAAGGTTGAAATAGATAGAATATCTGGTAAATTAGCCACGAACCTAACCCCGCCAGATTTAATTGAAGAAAAAATTTATCCTCAGGTTCATTGTATTTTATATTATGTAAATAAAGACAATCCCCAAGGAGAAGAAAACGGAAGAGACGATCCTCAGTTCAATAATTGGGAAAGACCGGTTCTTGAATGGGTGAATTCACTGGGGGCGGGTGTTTTTTATAACCAACAACCGCCCCAGGAATATGATAATATTCACACGCCGGAAAATCAGCCTTATGTCTCAATATTGTCTCCTATTAATTTTCAAGATGTTAATATAAATGAAGCCAATATAAAAATTGAAGCCGAGGCGAATGCTCGGCTTGGTATAGAAAAAGTAGAGTTTTTATTCGACGATGAATTGACGAGTATAAAATATTCAAGGCCCTATTCTATATACTATCAGATCCCATGGGCAATCACTGAGGGAGTCCATTTTATAGAGGTAAAGGCCTTTGATATCGTCGGGAACTATTCTTCGAAAAAAATTGAAATAAACTTATTTAATTTTAATTATTAATTTATTAACTATCTTTTTATTTAAACGGTCATTAATTCTTTCTATTATTTCTTCCTGATTCAAAAATATTTCGTTAGCAATAACAGAATTAGGACATTTGATATATAAATTTTTATCTTTATAAAAAAACACCTCGGCATCAGGGGTGTTTTTCTTTAGTATTTTTTCCGACTCTTTATAAATTGTAATTTCGTCTAAATTTTTTCCTTTTTTTAGATTTTTTATTACCCTGGGAATAATTTGCTTAATGTGAAACATTTTATAACTTAATAGGCATGATAACATAATTAAAGCTGTCATCTCCTTCTGGCTTGATTATTCCTGGACTAGTCTCTCCGTTAAAGCCAATAAAAACTCTTTTGGTATTTATGCTATTCAGACCGTCTAATAAATATTTGTGATTAAATATAATTTCTAAGTCCTTGCCTTTTACCTCAGCTTGAAGATCTGATAAATTTTCACCTAATTCTATATCCTGAGAAAAAATACTAATTAAGGATTTTTTACTATCAATTTTTAATCTTATATCGTTTATTTTACTACTAAAAAAACTACTTAATTTAATAGCCTTAACCAATTCTTCTTTGTTTATTAAAATATTTGTCTCGAATTGCTTAGACATTAATTGCTGATAGTTTGGATAGCTTCCTTCTATTAATTTTGAAATTATCTGAATTTTTGAAAAGTTAAATAAAATTTGATTATTCTCAATACTGATTTTTACTAAACCCTCCTCATCTTTTTCTAAATTAGATAAAATCCTAATCAACTCTTGAATGGTTTTTCCCGGAACAATCACCGAGCCCTGATTATTTTTATTTATTTTATTGTCTTTTAAATAAATAATTTTCTCGCCTAATCTAAAGCTGTCAGTGGCAACAATTTTAATTTCTTTATCGGATGAAAAATTAAAAAATACACCAGTAATTTCAGGCCTAATATCAGAAAACGAGGTAAAATTAATTACTTGTTCTAGTGCGTTTTTTAATGTTAAATAATTAACCTCTAGAGTTGGTTCGTTTTTTATTTTGGGAATAATAGGAAAATCCTTAATATCTAGTCCTTTAATATTTGATTTAAAATTATCGCATTTTAAATAAATTATATTATTTTTTATACTTATCTCTATTTTTTTATTTGGTAAATTGTTTATAAAATTAACGAGTATTCGCGCAGGAACGGTAATTCCTCCTTCTTTTTCTGTCTTACAAATAATATAATTAGTTATGGCTATTTCTAGGTCTGTTGTTGATAATTTGAGTTGTTTTTTATCTGTAATTAATAAAATATTATTTAAAATAGGAAGGGTTAAATTTTTTCCAATAATATTTTGAACTACATTTAATCCGTTTTTTAAATTTTCTTGAAGGCAAATTATTTTCATATTAATAATTCTAATTTATATTATTTAAACTTTATTTATTATTAATAGGTAATTAAAATCTGGGGAAAAACACTAAATTGAATTCATTTTTAATTTAATTTTATGTGGATAAGCTCGGGAGATTTTTAGTATAATATGTTTTTAATTTTATTAATAAAATTTCGGCCTTTAATTTTATTAACAAGATATTAGCTTAAATATTAATAATTAAATTAACAGTTTATTAAACAATATTATTATATAGTCTTTCTTTAATTAAATTTAATTCTTGTTCTAGTGTCTCGTCATTTTCTAATTCTTTCCCTATTTTTTCGCAAGCATAAATTACAGTAGTATGATCTCTGTCTCCTAGTCTGGTTCCAATAGATGGGTAGGAATTTTTTAACTCCTCTCGCATTAAATACATAACTATTTGCCTTGGTTTAACTATCTCTTTTTTTCTGCTTCGATTTATTAGGTCGCTGACATTAATATCATAAAAACTGGCCACGACTTCGGCAATTTTTTTATAATTGGTTCTTTTTTGGGGATTAGAGATAAGCGTTTTAAGGATTTTAGTTAATTGTTTTTGATTTGGGATAATGTTATTTAATTTAATAAATGCAAAAACCCGGTTTAGGGCCCCTTCTAATTCTCTAATATTTTTTTGAATATTTATGGCGATATAACTAAGCGTTTCGTCACTTATGTTTATATTTAGATCTTGAGCCTTTTTCTTTAAAATTACTAATCTTGTTTCAAAATCCGGCCGGCCAATATCGGCCATCATTCCTCCTTCAAATCTGGAGCGCAATCTTTCCTCCAGCGTTGGAATGGCCTTTGGCGCTCTGTCGCTGCTGAGAATAATTTGTTTATTTTTTTCATAAAGACCATTAAATATATGAAAGAATATTTCTTGGGTTTTTTCTTTACCGGCTAAAAATTGTATATCATCAATAATTAAAACATCGAATTTTCGATAATCATCCTTAAATTTTTCAATGGTCTGATTTGATATAGAAGAGATTAAATCCGCACAAAATCTTTCCGATGGTAAATAGATTACATTTTTATCATTATAAGTTTTAATCACCTCATTGCCAATTGCTTGAATTAAATGAGTTTTACCGACTCCTACGCCCCCGTAAATAAATAATGGATTATAAATTTTCCCAAGGTCTTTAATTACCGATTGAGACGCGGCGTAAGCCAGTTCATTAAAAGAGGCAACCACAAAAGAACCAAAATCATAACGGGAATTAAGATTTGTTTTTTCATCCTTTTTAAACTCCCGAATGTCTAATTGTTCCTTTAAATCTAAATTTATTTTCTCTTTTTTGGGCCTTGCCTTTTGTCTGGTTTTTACCTGATGTTCAGGGGATGAAGAAATAATATAATTCACATTTTTTATATATCCAATAGAATTCCGCAAAGCCTTTAAAACGAGTTTATTATATTTATTTTCCAACCACTCTTTGGCAAAGCCATTAGGTACGCCAACTATAATTTTCCCGTCTTTATTCGAAATAATGTTGGTGTTTTTAAACCAAGTAATAAAATTCGCCCTCGAAACAGAAAGCTCTATCTCCCCTAAAGTAATTTGCCAGATTTCCTGGTTAGTCATATGTTAGTATTTTATCACAAAGAATTTTAATAAAAAACCCAGTCAATAATCAATTTTGTTAATAATCTGTGTATCATTTGTGGAAACATCGAATTTTTAGCACAATGTTTGACCCTTAATTTATTTATTGTTAATCTTTAAATATATTAATAAGCTTAACTTAAAATTATATGAAGATTCAAGGGCTTACCTATAGACCCAAAAAAAGAAAGAGGAAAAGAACACACGGATTTTTAAAAAGAATGAGGACCAAGGACGGAAGAAGAGTTTTGTCTCGACGAAGAAGAAAAAAAAGAAGAAAATTAAGTGTTTAAAATGAAAGCTCGCCAAAATCGCCTGAAAGGGGCGGATTTTGATAATCTTTTTAAAAAGGGAAAAACAACAAGCGGCGATTTTATTCTTTTAAAGTTTAAAAGGAATAATTTAAAAATTAACCGTTTCGGGTTTATCGTAGGCCTGAAAACATCCAAAAAAGCCACCGAAAGAAACAAAAGAAGAAGACAGTTGAAAGAAATAGCGAAAAGTAATCTGATTAATTTAAAACCAGGATTTGATATAATTATTTTTTTAAAGCCAGCAACCGTTAAAGAGAAATATCAAAAAACAAAAGAGGAGGTAGAGAAATTATTTAGAAAATCAGGACTTTATAAATGAAATGAAAATAGTAATATTGAACATAATTCGGTTTTATAAAAAAAACATATCCCCGGTTTTTGAATTATTAAGCCCGTATTCTGGCTGTCGTTTTTATCCTTCTTGCTCAGAATATACTTATCAAGCAGTGGAAAAATATGGAGTTTTGAAAGGTCTAATTAAAGGTTTTAAAAGAATTATTAGGTGTCACCCTTTAAGCAGAGGGGGCCATGATCCATGCTAGGAACAATTTTTAACGAAATTTTATACCGCCCAATCTTTAATGGGTTAATTTTTTTATATAATATTATTCCTGGCCATGACTTTGGGATAGCAATTATTTTACTAACGGTTTTAATTAGAATTATTTTATTCCCCTTAGCCTATTATTCGATTAAATCCCGTCAATCTCTTGCCGTTATTCAGCCAAAATTAAAGGAAATACAGCAAAAATATAAAACCAAAGAAGAGCAAAGCCGAGAACTAATGAAGGCCTATAAAGAACATGGTGTTAATCCTTTTTCTGGTTGTCTTCCTATTTTAATTCAGCTGCCAATTTTATTGGCCCTATATCAGGTATTTATTAAGGTCTTAAAACCGGAGAGCCTTTCAATTCTTTATGGTTTTATTAAAAATCCTATAGAAATCAATCCTCTATTTTTAGGAGTCGTAGATTTATCTGTTCCTAATTACATTTTGGCAGTTTTAGCAGGCGTTTCCCAGTTTTTTTATTCTAAGCTAACAATAAAATATTCTCCTCAATTGCCCCAAGCTAGCGATAAAAAGGGCGCCGGAGCAGGAATACAAAAAGTAATGGGTCGCCAAATGATGTATTTTATGCCAATTTTGACCATCTTTATTGCTCTGAGGCTGCCAGCCGGCTTATCTTTATACTGGTTTTTAAGCACTCTCTTGGGGTTGGTTCAGGATTATTTCCTGTTAAGAAAAAAGAATTGGTCGCATCCTGATGCAAAATCAGTAGTTTAAAAATTTGATTTATTTCCAAAAATTATGGAAAAAATAAAAAAAATAATTAATGAAATATTTCAGGCGATGGAAATCGAAGAAGTGGCAATAGATATTAAAAAAGATAATTCTTTAAAAGATAAAGAAACGATATTAATTGAATTAGAGCTTGACCCCAAAGACGCAAAATCTTTTTTAAGCGAAGTCGGTTCTGGCCTAAATGCCCTTCAGCATCTTTTAAGGGTTTTGTCTTTTAAGGATAACCCGGGTCAAACTCTTTTATTATTAGATATAAATAGTTTTAGAAAAGAGAGAGAAAAATTTTTAACCGAATTAGCTCAAAAAGCTGCCCAAAGAGTAAGGAGAACAAAAAATCCGATTTTTCTTGAGCCGATGTCCGCCTACGAAAGAAGGTTCATTCATTTAAGGTTAGCTGAATATCCGGATATAGCTACTGAAAGTATTGGCGAGGAACCTGAGAGAAAAATAGTGGTCAGATTATATCCATGATGAGATATGACCATAATTAGAAAAATTGCATATAATACTGTTTTTGCAGCAGGGGCACGCATAATTGCGGTAGCCCTTTCTTTAGTTAATTTAGGGTTTATCACTCGTTATTTAGGCAAGGAAGGATTTGGTAATTATAGTTTAATTCTGGCCTTTTTATATATCTTTAATATTTTAGCCGATCTAGGTCTTTATTCTTTAATGACCAGAGAAATATCCCGGCCAGGCGTAGATGAGAGAAAAATTGCCAGCAATATTTTTACAATTAGGATTTTTGTTCTTTTGTTGTTTTTGGGTCTGGCTATTGTTTTAATTTGGTTTTTCCCCTATACGTCCCAGGTTAAATTAGGAGTAGTTATTGGTTCTGTCGGCTATTTGTTTTTATCTGCTTCCCAGGTTTTAATGGGCATTTTCCAAAGATATCTTCGGATAGACAAAGCAGGATTGGCTGATATTGTTGGTCGTTTAATCCAGTTGGGTTTAGTGATTATTTTTGTTCATTTTAATCTGGGTTTTTTCTCTATTTTAATAGCTTTAATCATTAGTTGTATTGGGAACTTTATTCTTAATTGGGCTTTCGCTCGAAAACATATTCCTATAACTTTAGCTTTTGATTTTGATTTATGGAAAAAATTAATAAAAATAGCCATTCCTATTGCTGCTTCCATTGTTCTTACTCTGATTTATTTTAAATTTGATACTATTTTTCTTTCCCTCAGTTTTATTAATAGGTCGTCAACTAACCCGATTGTTGATGTGGGAATTTATAATGTTGCTTATAAAATTCTTGAAGGTTTAATATTTTTCCCCTCTATGTTTGTTGGCCTGATTATGCCTCTGCTTTCTAAGTTTGCCTTTTCTAGCCCAGATGAATTTAAAAAAACATTCCAAAAAACATTGGATGTTTTGATTATATTTATCATTCCTCTTGTTATCGGGCTTTTGATATTGTCTCTGCCATTAGTGGTTCTAATCGGAGGAGAACAATTTAAAGCTTCGGCGCCAGTATTAAAGCTTTTAAGTTTTGCTATTGGCTTGATATTCTTGGGCAATCTTTTTGGTCATAGCATTATTGCTCTAAACAAACAAAAGGCCGGGGCTTGGATATATTTTTCAGGAATGATTTTTAATATAATAACCAATTTAATCTTTATTCCCAGATATTCTTATTTGGGGGCGGCATCAACAACGGTTGCCACCGAATTATTGGTGACAATTTTAATGATTTATCTTATTTATAAAACAATAAATTACTTTCCTCGATTTAATATAGTCAAACCGTTAATAGCGGGGATGCTTATGGTTGGATTTCTTTATTTATTCAAGGGCTGGAATTTGTTTTTGCTGATTGGAGGAGGAATTATTATTTATTTTGTTGTACTTTATTTAATTAAAGGAGTTAAAAAAGAGGAACTTTCTTTATTGTTAAAGAAAGAAACATGAAACTAATAATCTGGGGAATTTATTTAATTGTTTTTTGCCTGCCCTTATATTTAGTACGATTTGCTATTTTAAAAATTCCAACCACGGCGCTGGAATTGTTAATTTATGCTTTGTTTGTTTTATGGTTGATTAAAGGCTTTAAATTCAAAGATTTTAAAAGCTTATTCGTTAATCATTACTCGTTGTTTGTTGCTATTTTATTGATTTTAATTGGTGTTGGTGTGGCCACTTTTTATTCCTGGAATCTAAGAACGAGTTCGGGAATTTTAAAGGCTTGGTTTATAGATCCTTTGCTATTTTTTATCGTGATTGTCTCGGTTATAAAAAACGACGAGCAGATCAAAAAAATTTTTTATAGTTTAATATTTTCCGGCTCTTTTGTCTCGGTAATTTCTTTAGTTTATTTATTTCAAGGGAAATTGGATGCTTCGGGTCGATTGCAGGGAATTTATAACTCCCCCAATTATTTAGCCATGTATCTGGTACCGATTTTAATACTTAATCTCGGATTAGTTATTTGGGCAAAAGATTATTTACCTAAAAGACCTCTCATAGCCCGAGCGGGCATGGTTTCCGATCAAAATATCGGAGGAGCGAGGGAGAGAAAGAGCGCGGCGACTCGCCGGGGCGCCGACGCGTGTCTTTGGGTGAATAATCTTTTACTAATGGCGGTTTTAGTTTCTACAAAATCCCTCGGCGCTTTTTTGGGTTTAATTTTTGCTATAATTTTTGCAGCTGGACTTTATTTATACAAAAAAAGAAAAATAAGATTAATCTGGACAATTATCGGTTTGGGACTTATTATTCTTTTAATTTTCGTATATTTTAAGCTCAGCTCAATCCAGGGAAGACTTTCTTTCAATTCTCGTTTAGAAATTTGGCAGACTGGTTGGGAAGTTTTTAAAATGTATCCGATTACAGGAATTGGGCCTGGTACTTTTAGTGATTATTTCCCTGTTTATCCCGATTGGGGCGTTCCTCAGCCTCATAATATTTATCTGGCTTTTTTAATCCAGACTGGGATTTTTGGTTTTATTGGTTTTTTCTGTCTTTTAATCTGGTTCTTCAAAACAGGATTTAAATTGGTCATTGGTCATTGGGACTTGGTCATTATCATAATGTCTTTAATGATTTATATTCTCGGCCATGGCCTAATTGATACCACTTATTGGAAGAATGACTTATCAATATTTTTCTGGCTAGTCATTGGATTAATGGCAGTATTAAAAAATGACCAATGCCCAAATCCCAATGACCAGTTACCATGATTTAATTGGTCATTGAGCATTGGGATTTAGGATTTTTAAAAAGGCCTCTTTTAGAGCGCCTTTTTAATTTCTAAAATTTTAACCTATTTTACTATAATTTTATCGAATACAACAATCCATTGACCTTATTTATGAAAAACAGATAATCTTCTTGGGGTGAAAGGAATACCTCATTGGCGTCATACAATTCTTTTAATTGGGAATCGTCCAATAATTTAATTTTTTCTCCCGTTTCCATGTTTATCTTATAAAAATCATCATCAGCCAGGAAGGTTCCTTTGTAAAAATCATCAGGCAGAACCTCGGCTTCGTTTAGATTTTTGGGAATAGCGCAATAAATATATCTTAAATCCTGGGCCCAGGCGCATTTTTCCGTAAAGCTGTTTATTCCCGTTGGTTTTTCGTTTAAGCCATTTCTGCTTGCGGTATAAATAACAATATTTTTTCCACCCGAGCCTGTTTTGGAGTACATTATTTTACTGCCATCAGCAGACCATTTGCCGCTTAGACCATAAACATTGGAGATGATTTCGTTAAACAATTTATTATTGGGATTGAGAGAATAAAGAGAGCTCGGAACCAAACCAGATGGTCTTTCTTGAAGATATATTTCCGTACCCTTGGGCCAATAAACCAACAGATCTTTTAATCTTGTTTTCAGAATTATTGAATAACCGGAACCATCAGGATTGGAGACGCTGATAGTGTTGTCGCCGGTTGCTTTATTATAGTATTGGTAAGCAATCTTTTTTCCGTCAGCCGACCAAGACAGATCCTGGGTATATTTATTCAGAGGAAGGGCTCTGGAGGTGGAAATTTCATAATAATATTTAGTAACATTTCCCAACCCATCCTGAAAAACAGTAATGGTTTTATCTTTGTTAGGGGACCAAAGGGCATTAATAAGGTTTTCCAGCGCATTATTGGAAACTTGAATTAGATTAAAGCCATCGAAATTCGATTGCCAGATATTGCCATTGGAGCGCACATAATAAATTACCTGGGTTTTATCCGCGGTAATTGTTGGTGCATACACCGCTTCACCGCTAATGGCTTTTATCCTGATTTCCGGTTGGGGCGTGATTTCACCACCCCCGGCTCCTTCGCCCCCGGTTCCCCCGCCCGGTTGTCCTTCCTGCCCCGGAGGAAGTTGTCCTCCTTCGGGAAATTCTCCTTCCTGACCTGGACCGATAATTCCTTTTTTAATTAAAAACTTGTAGACCAGAAGGCCGGCCAATACAAGAACCAGAATTACAACTATAATTATAAGAATTTTTTTAAACCTTGTGTTCATATGATTTATTTAAAATTAAAATTGTAGGCTTACTAAATCGGGATTTATGGTTCTTAAAATCAAGACGCTGGCCAAAAGAATTATTACCCCGATTATTGCCGAAAAAATCCTGTCTTTGGCATCTTTTACCTTATCCGGGCTTCCGGCCGAAGTAACATATTGAAATGCGCCGATTATTATTGAGAGTAGGGCAGTTATCCCCGCTATTCCGATTGAAAATAAATAAATATATTTAATCACGCCAGGAATACTGGTGGTTTCTTCAATGTCTAAGTCACCAATTTTGGGATAATCCAGAATTAAAGAAACCGCCAGAGCGTTTTTAGCCATTATTAAGAGCATTAAAAGAGTAGCGCCTTTTAAAATTACAGTTTTACATATTCTATAAATTTTTTGTTTCATATTTTGATTAATGTATTTTTACCGAGGCTGATTGATAGTCGCTTTGGCGAGAATTTAATTTATTGGTTACCTTGAGCGATAGATTACTTTCCAGGATTTTTTGGTCTTCTTTTCCACCAATTACCAGATCCAAGACATTGGCGCTGTAAGCAGAAGAAATAACCGGTGGTTGATTGGCAAAATTCCATTCAAAGGTTAAATCGCTTAATTTTTCTATATCAAAGAAATAGGGCTTGGCAATAAAGCTCGATTTTTTATTGCTGAATATTTCGGCAGTTTTATTTTTTCTATCAGAAGAGTAGGAGCCATTATTTGAAAAGCAGATAATTGCTTCCGGTTGAACTATGGGAATTTCAATTGTTCTTTCAACCATAAAAGAACGTGATTCATTGAATATTTTTACCAGAACAGTGTGCGAGCTGCCATTAGTTCTTCTAATTCCGAATTGAAAGCTATTTCTATCATAGCCGGATTTGCTTTCCTGGAAAATACCATCCAGGAACCAGCTATATTTTAAGTCACTCAAATTTCCTCCAGAAATATCTAAAATCGCGTCAACTATTACCTTGCTTCCCTGAGTAGGTAAGGCCCTGCCTTTATATTCATAAGGAGTATAGGTTTCGGCTACCCAGGCAATCTTTAAACTGTCGAGATTGATATTTTCCCCGTCAGCAGATTCATTAAGCGAATCTTCGAAACTGGGAACGCTTATGTCAATTTGAGCAGAGCTTGCCAGGGGCAAGAAAAGAAAAAGTATAAAGATTATATATTTCATTTTATACATTTTTATGTTTTAATTGGTGCCTTTTTGGCTGTGCCGATTGTTCTTTGACCTAGTTTTGTTTCTTCAAGATAAGAGGTTATTATAAAGGTCGTATTTGATGGAAGAGGAGTGGCTCCCAGGAAGGCATTTTTCAAAATTTTTTGCCCCGGACTTTCTCGTAATTTGCCGCTGCAAAGTTTCCAAAACCAAATTACTAAGCTGAACGGCAAGCGCAAAAATCCTCCCAATGCGGGTATAAAGCCCAATAAATCGCCTATTCCCCCGATTGTTGCCATAATTGCGTACACAACAATGTTGGGCTTCGAATCTGAACGGACTACCAATTTTTCATCCCTTGCTTGTTCGGGAGTGCGTTCTTGGTTCAGTTCGCTTAAATTTTCTCTTTCTTGGTCGGTAGCTGGCATATTAAATAAAATTATTCTTGGATTACTTCTTGGGCCAATTCTTCTTTGGCTTTTTGGATTTGAATGATTTGTTCTGGGCTGGAAGTAACAATCTGGTCTTCGGTATAAGAAGCCACTACTTTTATAGCCGCGTGTTTCAGCCCGGCAAAGAATATCCCTTCTCCAACATCCGACTGCAAAAGCAGGTACTTTTCTTCATCAGTTAAATTAAAGGTTTCTTTGACAATATCAATGGTGGCTGGTGATTGTCTGAAGAGCATCTGGATAGATGAATTGGTGATAATCGGCTTGCCATAAGGAGAATTCATGAAATCAGCAACATCTTGGGTTATTGTAGTTAGGCCAAGCCAGTATTTTCGGCACCTTTTGGCGATTCCATGGAGGAACGATGCGCCAGCTTCATGTTTCATCATCCACCAGGCCTCATCAACAATCATTAATCTTTTTTTAAGCTGGGAACGAATTAAATTCCAAATAAACTGCAAAATCAGAAACATTGCCACTGGTCTTAATTCATCTTCCATGTCTCTGATACTGAAGACAGCTAAATTTTTATTGATATCAAGGTTGGTTGGTTGATTTAAGAATCCGCCAAAACTTCCGCTGGTATATCTTTCCAATCGTTCGGCAATTCTTTTCCCGCCTTCCATATTTTCTACAACAGTTTGTAAATCTTCAAGCAGGGGAGGAGTAACATTTTTTAAATCTGATTGAGGAGTAATATCTTTGGTGGCATAAACCTCGGTCAGGGCTCTGTCTAAGATTGAATTTTCTTCCGGAGTTAATTCGCCCAAAGCTACCCTCAAAAGTCCTACCAAGTCCATTATTTTTGAACGAATCATCTCTTCCGATGTTTCATCCGGTCCTGGCGGAGAAATATCAAAAGGATTGATATGATGTTTTGAATTTAAGGAAATTTTAAAGAAAGCCCCGTCGGTTGTTTCGGCCAGATACTGATACTCATTTTCCGGGTCAATGACGATTATATCGGTCCCGAACATCAAAGAGCGAAGAATTTCCACTTTTACGCCATATGATTTCCCGCTTCCGGATTTTCCGAATATAACCGTGTTGCCATTTTCCATTGAAAAGCGGTCAAATATAATCAAGCTGTTATTGTGGCGATTAATTCCGTAGAGAATTCCTTTATCCGAAGAGAGGTTAGAAGATGTAAACGGGAAAATGGTGGAAAGCGGACCGGTGTTCATTGAGTTGGTGATAAAAAGATAATTATTGCCCAGGGGGAAAGTGGAATTAATGCCTAAGTCTTGCTGGAAAAGAGCGGGCTTGATATAAACCATTTTAGCCGAGAAGAGTGAATCAATTTGTTCTTCGGCTTCATTTAGTTTTTCAACCGAATCTTCAAAAATAGTGATATAAAGAGAATATTTAAAGAACTTTTCCGTGCCCTGAATCAATTTATCTCTTAAGGTTTCGATATCGGTTCTGGCGGTTTCAAGGATTGGATTTCTGACCTTTCCCTGTTCCTCCTCTGTGGCTATCTGTGACTCTACCTGGGTAATTTTTTTTCTCAGATTTTTAAGAATTATTCCTGTATCAGCCGGATGAACAAACATCGAAACATTGAAAACCCTGTCTAAATTTATTATTGGCGACATCCAGTTTACAGTCAGAAAGCGGGGATAGGTTATTACAAAGAAGCTTCGGGCAAATTTATCGCCAATTTGGATATAATTGGAAGTAATCTGCAGGGCCGAAGGAGCCACGGCATCGGCTAATGATGTTTCTTCCGGCGCCTCTTCAACTCCGATTATCTCATCATTGGCAACTGGTTGTTTTTTTTTAAAGAAAGAGAAGGGCATGGTTATTTTTCGACATTGTAAAACTCGTAATACAATTCAGTTAATTGTTCGTCATTTAAAGGAATGGCTTTGACTCCCAGGCCTTGAAGTCCTTCAATTACCAGATTCATTCTTTGGTCAAGCTGGGTTTTATATTGCTTGAATTTTTCCATTTCAAATCCGGTTTTTTTTGGTTTTTTGGCTGAGACAACGGTTTTAAATTTACCAAAAAAAGTTCCTTCCCGGGATTCAACCATTCTAAAGGGCACGACCGTGTAAAATGACTTATTCATTATATTGGCAAATTCAACAAAGCTCTGAACAAAATTTATATACTCGCTGGTTTGCACTCTGAGAAGTTCATTGGTTTGTTTTTTCTCCAAATCTTTAATTTGATTAATGTAATTTTCAATATCAAAATGGCGGGAGGCGATTACTATTTGGACAGGGAAATCAAGAGAATTAAGAAATTCTTGAAAGCGGGCAGTCACGGCTTCCTGTTCGTCTGTGCTTAGAAGGTCAAAATTAATACTTGAACAGATGCAGACAGCTTTCAAGCTGTTGTCTTTGGAAATTACTGTTCCATCCCTGATTTCCTTGACCTCCACGAATTTTTGCACCTCTGGTGCGTTTTTAGGCATTTTTATCGCCATATATTCTATATAAGCCCCAATGATCAAGTTCCAATGACCAATGAATTATTTAAATCCCGATGATTAAAATTTGCTTTTAGAGTTTCGAATTATTGCTGCCAATATAAGATTAAGTTCTTGTGCCTCTTGCCATAGTTTGTCTGACTCTAAATTCAATTCTGGCGAAGCGTGCGATACCATTTTTAGCCAGTATTTGGTTTCTTTAGCTTCTTTTTTTGCGACGGCAATTTTATTTACAAAATCTTTTTTAGAAACAGCCTCATCGGCTTCGCAATAGTTTGCTCTAATGCTTGTACCGGCTCTTATCAACTGATTAATTAAAGGATTAGTTATTGAATTTTTAGTAATCTTATTCGCAAAATCAATAATTTGCTCTCCAAACTTACTCGTTCGTTCTTCTAAATCATATCTTTGTTTGGGGTTTTCTGAATTGGGGCTTGATTGGTCATTGGCCATTGGGATTTGGGGTTTAATAATTTATTTCTCCACTTCTATTTTCCAGCTGATATCTTGAAGGCTTTCTTTTTTGATTAATCTTGATTTACCGGCCGGTAATTTTTCAATTATTTGCGGGGCTTCTTCTTTTTCTTTTCGGGTAATCGGTTTTTTCCATACATAGAAATCCGGCTTTCTCAAAAATCCAATCACGTTTCTGATAGCGCTAACAAAGGGCTGATTATTTATTTTTATAAAAGCTAAGGCAATAACTATTGCCGCAATCGGTGTGCCGACAACAATCGTGACAAAGAGGTTGAACATTTTGTAAAGAATAAAGATAACAACCCCGCCAGCTAAGAGATACAAGAACTGTTTTAAAGTAAAAGGACCAATAATTTTGTCTTCAATCTCGGTAAATTGTGGGACCTGAAATTGCATATTTTTATTCACCTAATATGCTTTTATTTTTGTCTGTTATGCTTCCTGATTCTTTTTGTCTTTTTTCTTCTTCCTCCAATTTTTGGGTCTCTTTTTTGATTTGCTCTACAGCTTCTTCTGGTGTTATTTTTCCTTTGCTCAGATCTATAACATTGGATGAAGCCGATGTCGAAGGCGACCCTCCCCAGGCAGGCGTTTTTTGCATTTGAGCAAACGCTTCTTTATTATATTGTTCTGCTGTTTTCTTGAAGAAATCCTTATCCGCTCCCGACGAGAGTTTGTTTCCCGCGCCAATTACTTGGGATGCTGACATAAGTCTTGCGGCAAGTTCTTTATCTTTTTCACTATCCAGGTCGTTAAAACCATCGTCTTTCATTCCCCGGATGTATGACCTAGCTAGGGCTTCTTGAAGTCTGCCATTTTTGTCACTATAAGCATCATAAGCTTTACCAGTTGCTTTAGCGTATAATTCTCTTGAATCCATGTTATCTTTATTCGCGAAGTCATCAGTAAAGCTTGTTTTTAATGCATCTCCGGCTGTGTCTTTAATGTCTTTAGCCCATCCGCCAAATACTTTGCCGAATTCGCTTGTGCCAAGCTGTCTTTGTAATTCTTTGACAATTTCTTGTCCTTCCAGTCCTTTAAATACTTCTTTGCTCCATTTTTTATGCGTGCCTTCCTTAACTGCTCTTTCGATCGCCTCTTTTCTTTTTGTTGTGTCCTTTAGGGCGTCGGGCCTTAATTCCGTTAAAGACCTAGCAGTCTCTGTAGCACCATAGGCTTGCATAGCTTCGGCTGATTTTCTAATTGTATCACGATCAGCTTCTCGAAGAATTCCTCTTTTTTGAGCCTCTCTGGTGGCGATTATTGCCCTGACGCCTCCAGCAGTTCGGATTTCTTTATTGATATTTTCATTGCTCATCGTTCCAAGTAAAGCAGCGTATGCTTTGTGCTGACGTTCTTGAACAGCCTTCATTCTGATTTGATAGCCTTTGGCTTCTAGTCTTCTGCCAAATCCAAATCTTCCAAATGCCTTTCCGATACCAGCAGTTATTGCTCCACCAGCTTGGGTTGCTGTATATTTTGCCGGGCGCGTGGCGGTTCTTTTTGTCCAATCCGTTGCTCCTCTGCCCCATTTTTTGCCAATGGCCAGGGCTGTGCTGGCGCCGTAAATTCCCAATTGTTTGGCAGCAATCATTCCTCCGATTAAAAGCCCAATAATTAGAAAATAATATAAGATAGTAGCACCATTCGAAAAGAATCCCGTTATCATATTTGGATCTCCGGTTTGTAACGCCACATCCACGTTAGCCACTCTGACTAATGCTAGGCTCTTTGATACTCGTACCGCAATCCACATAAAGAAAGCAAAAATCGGAGCAAAAATACACCAATTAATAAAACTTCTCCACCATTTTTCCCAATAAGGACGCAAGCCGGGCATAATATATAGGATAAAAACAATCGGAGATAAAATTACCAAAAACCAGATAGCAATTATTCTGATAAGTAAAAGAATTCCAGCTGCAAAAAAAACAAAAGCAGCGATTAAAAGAACTATGGCTCCAACAATCGTAGTCATAAGCAAATTAACGAGCTCATCGTTTTTGCTTGTGTTTTGTTGGGCTGTCTTTACGGCCGCTTCGCATACTTTTTTTTGCTCATCCAAAGCATCTTTGCATTGCTGTCTTTTTGGTTCGTTTAGTTCATTGCATTCATCTTTTTGCGTCTCATAGTCTCCGCAAAGGGAAGGCGTCAAAGTAGTTGCTAATTTCATATTTTCGACCAATTGGGCGCCAACGCCCTTGGGCCCCGATTCATTGTTGGCATTGTTAATGAAAATACTCGCAGTTAAATTGGAAAAATCAATAATCACAGAGCAAATCACAAAACTGAAATTTATTAAAAGGGCAATAATGATTATTTTCGGTAAAAGTTGCTTGGCGCCATACCTTTCCAATCTCAGGATGGTGGCAAAAGCCACCACAATCATAAAAAGAATAAAAAGCAGATTGGCAAAATTTCGGCTAACCTCCCATCCTATTTGACCTATCTGTTGGGAATCTCTATCAAGACCTATCTTAAGCATTGCTGTGAAAAAATTAGTGCTCAAGGTGGTTAAAAATCCGACAAGACCAAGGATAAGTTTAGCCACAAATCTAAAGGCTTTGTTGACAATCCAATCAGCTAACCCGGCTTGGGCGAAAAGAGGAATGGTCAAAGCAAAGGAAACAATTCCGGCAATGAGTGCGAATTTTTTGGAAAATATTTTTGAATTTTTATTCATTAATAATTTGGGAAGTAATTACCTTAGGGCTTCTGGTATTTTATTATTGCACTGGTCAATGGGCGCGCCAGTTTTGGGATCTTTGATGCCGTAAGAAGGATATCCCGGATCGCTGGGATCGCAGGGGATACAGAGAGCGGCGGCTGTCTTGCAGTCTTCAAGTTGGTCAGAAGTAACAGAAAGAAATAATTTTGTGCCCGGAGAAACCCCGCCAAGATTACATGTCATTACATTTGCACCAACGCCCGTTCTGTCTTGCGGACCATCTGTACAGCAGGCTTCGGCCCCATTGCTTCGATGAGCCGTTATCTGGCAAGTGTCGTTTATTGGACTTGGCGCGCTGCCCACATATCCCGAGTAAGAGGGAATACATGTGTCGGGATCGCAACCCAGACCGCCGCCAGCTATGCATAGTCCATTAAGGCTGCCATTGATCGTGCAGTCTCCATTGTCTCCTGCAGTCGTATCGCAAACCTCTCCTGGCGTAGTGCAGGGTACTGTCGCACTACAATCGCAGTTTCCTCCGCCTCCGCCTCCCGTTTCCTCGCATATGCCAGTATACTCTATGCCGATGCAAGGAGGTATAGCAAATTCGTTACAATTCCAATCGGGAAGGGTACCGCCATATTTTGTTACGCAGTCACTGGGATCTTTGCATTCACATTCAGCCGCAGCCAAAGCATAGGGCATTATTTTTTTAAATACCTTGGCCAGTCTTTTATAAAGCGACGGATTACTCATGCCGCTGAAATTACATGCATCACCGCTGGAGGCGCACTTCTGGGCGGAAATGGTGATTACTGATCCACCTGGAGCAGGGTTGGTTTTTACTGTAGTTAGGTTCCTTTTATTCATATTCGGAACCTCAAACTCAAGATTAGCGCAAGCTTTACGGCAGGTTGGACTGTTCGTGAAATCTTTAGCTCCATAACAGTCACGGTCTGCTGTGGGGCAGCATAAAAGAGGCTTTGGGTAACTGGTCGAGGCTTCTCCAAAGGGTCGTTGCCCTTGGTCGCACCAGCATTGGGGTTTTAGCCACCATTTCCCTGCGCTTTTACAAAGACCTTCTGGTTCTTCTCCAGTCCCCCCGCCAACGCAACTCGTATACAGAGTTCGGTCATGAACTGAAGCAGCAGCACAACATTTTCCTTTCACTCTTCTTACGCCATCCCCAACCGGATTCCAGGGATTACGCCCTCCGCCTGCTGTTGTAGCCCAGTTACAATCCAAATCATTAGGTCTAAAATCAGTAATGTCCAATAGTTGTTCTTCGGTCATGCCGCGAGCCATACAGGTTCGGCATAAGCCATTGCCATAATCAGGCATAATTCGGCAAAGCAGAGAAAGATTTAGGGGTTGAGCATCATAATTATCATCGCATTGGTCGCCGCGGCCGAGAATGTCCTGCTGAGCCGGTCCCCAGATTTCGCCTTTGTCATCTCCGCCTGCTCTTACTCTTTTTACCACAGCCGGATATTTCATGATTGAACGGGAAGTATAATCGAATACATCGGTGCAGATATAGGCAGGCACATAATATTCGCTCAGACAGGTAAAGCAGGCTTCTTTTTGTTCAATAATTAGACATTTAGCGTAAAAATCAAGCGGGTCAGTGGGTACAACGTTGATTTCCGTAAGGTCGCTATAGTTATTGCAAACACCGGTGATACAGGCCTCTTTTTGGGCCTGGTCTTGTTGCTGGCATTTTTCATCAGCTTTCTTTAGGCAGTCATCACAGCGACTGATCGTGGTATTATAAGTGCTCTTGCACCACCACCAGAATTCATCTTTTTGGCTGTGAATTAAATCTGTCCAGATTTCTGGCGGAGGGTCGGTCGTAGGATAGGGCTGGGGCGGATAAGGCCCTGGCGGGCAATTCATATGGTCATGGTCATACATACAACGGGAACAGGATTCGGTCGGGTTTGTGGTCCAGGTCGTAGTCCCATCAGCCTGTAAATCAGTCAGAGTGGGTGTTGGCGGTTCTAATTCGCTAACCACATTTTGGCAAGTAGACCTTATGGCCGCGCTTTTGGCAGCTGTTTCTGAAAGTCCGGTGCTGGTGTAATATTGTTCAATTACGGTTCGGCATTTGTCAGGGATTTTTGAACTCGGCGTTTCTCCCCAGCTGTAGCCATAGGTAGTATAAGGAGCAAAAACAGGGTCTAAAACTTCAAAATCAGGCTTGAGATTAGCTCCGGACAAGCCAACATACAAAGCCTCGACATTATTTTCCACAATATCAGCCACATTTTTGGTCCAGTCATCATAAGGTATCATTTCCGCTTCTTTGCAGGCAATTATCGAGCGGTTTAACTGTTGAATAGATTTCAGAATAGTGGTAAGAACCTGGGTTCTGGCTCCTTTTGTTATTGTGGGGGTCAGAGTTTTTTGAAATTCTCGGCGATAAGCATAGTTGTCTTTTTGGTCAGCTCTTTGCCTGTCGGTTTTATTAGCAAGTAACGAGTTAAAAACCAAACCCATACCATTAACCGCTTTATTAATGAGAGCAGTAAAGAAAATACTGACAAGCTCGGTGATTTCTTCAACCGAGATGATTCTTTCAATATGGGTATCCAGGGTTTTTTCTATTCGGCCGTAAATTTGGGAACCCAGATTTTTGACTGTCTTTTCCACTACGACTCCGGGCAGGTTTTCACAAGCATTTTCGCAGCTTGTATACTCTGCGTCACATTGTTCAATGTCTTTTTGAGTTATACAATAATTATATTTGTCTAAGCATCCCTCCTTGCAAGCATCGACATCAGTTTTAGTGGCTGCTGTTTCATTTTTATAGCCACCTACGGCGGTTTCCTTGTCAGCTGCCCGGTCTTCCTCTTCTTCTATTTGTTCCAGTCTTTCTTGAGCCAGGAAATATGAGCCGAGAATATTATTTTGGGGCTGGGTTAGCGATCTCCAGGCATCCATGCCATAAACAGAAATCTGGGGGTTGCGCATAAAATTTTCCACATTACCAACAATCTGGTCCAGAGTACAAGCGGCAACCATTGGGTAGGTCGGTCGGTCAAGATAATAAGTCGTAAGCTGAAAACGGCTTCCCAGGCTTAATTGGATTGGCGAGCAATATGAGGTCAGATGGAAGTCTTGGACAAATTTTGCCGAAGCATAATCAAGAGTCTTATGGAAAAATTCAGTCCAGTCAACAACCCATAATGGTTCATTGGCATCGCTTGTTTTGCCCGCTCCCCAGTCCATAACTTTTTGTTCAAGGTTCTTGATGACCACATCTCTTAAAAAAGCCGATATCAAGTCCAAGCCTATTTCTTTTAAAAAGAGCATTATTGCTCCCCCGCCATCCAGGGCCTTAACTTTTTTTGGTTGGAGGGTTAAAATATTAAAAATCGGGTTTACCAGCAAGCTGATAATGACCAAAAAAACAATGATTTTTTGGAAAATTTTCATAATGATAAATTAATCCCCTGGCTTTTAGCCAAATCAAAAGCTTTTTTCATCAGTTCATTCCACTGATTGGGAAATTTTTCCATGCGATTGAGAGCAACATAACCCTTAAGTGGGTCATTGGGGATATCCCTGAAAGAAACAAAAATATTCCTGATTACCAAGGTAAGAGCCAATCCCTCTTTGTGCACTTCTTTCCAGGTTGTGGGCGCAACTATTTTTTTAGCTTTTTCTATTTTCGCGTCATTATCTTTTACAATGCTGTCAATTTTGGAAAAATCCCCGTCCTCGAATGCTGCCTGAAGTGCTTCCAGGCTTTGTTCCTGGAGGAAAAAGTTTTCTGATTTTAAAATCGAAGAAACCTGAGATAAATACGCTTTGATCGCCTCCGGGCTGTTATCCTCGGAAATATTTATATCTTGGTCATTAATTTCAATATCAAAAATCCCCGGCATTTCTAAAAGCGTTGTTTCGGCTTTTTCCAATAAGATTGGAGAACTTTCTGAGAAAGCTCTGAGGAACATTTCTTGAATAGTTGAACTATCGGCATTAGCCATGAATTCTTCCGGAGAAGTAATATTGTGGTCGGAAATATATTCTCCTTTCTGATTAAGATACGACTGGAGAATGGCATCCATCGTTTCTTCGCTTAATACTTTTTTGGTCATATTATAGAGATCGCCCAAAGGCAGAGGATAAAACATTTGTTTGTCTCCGGGTGCTTTTACCAGGGGATTATGACCGGAATTTATTTCCTCGCCATCAATATAGCCATCGCCGTCAGTATCCTGGTTATTGGAATCGGTCTTATAAAGGTCTTCTTGCCAGTCTTTTAAGCCATCGTTATCGCTGTCCTTGTTTTGCGATTCAATTATTTGTTCGTTACCACCCCAGAAATTAAACGTAGAAAACGCCCCTCTTTTAGAGTAGGCGCTTACAAAGATTATTAAGCCTATAGCCAAAAATATTGCTACGATGACAGGAATTATTGGTAGCTTTTTAAGAGATATTTTTTTCATTGCTTATATTTCTCATTATATCAAATTTTTATGTGTCAATACACGGCTAGGGGTTGTGGATAACATTTTTAAAGGTTGTTTTTCCGAGAATTAATATAAATAAAATCAGAAATGCCAAAATTATTATCCAGTCTCCAAATTTGGTATAAGTTGTTTTTTTATCAATCAGTTTTATGTCCGAAAAAAAGATTTTATTCCCGAAATCGGGCGCTTTGAAGACAATTTCGCCATTTGGATTCAGCAAAAAAGAGTATCCCATATTGGTGGCTTGGACAACATAGCGTTTATTCTCCGCAGCTCTTAGTTTGGACATGGCTAAATTTTGAGCGAGAAGAGACTTGGCTCCGTGAAAAGGCGCATCACTGGAAACCGTGACTAAAAATTGAGCGCCTTTTTTAGTTTGGTCTCGATTAAGATTTGGAGAGAGGATATTTGAACAGATTCCTCCTCCGATAATTCCCCTTGGAGTTTGACCAATTTCATTTTTTTCTCCTTTTTGATAAAACTTATTTTCACCCTTAATATTGAAAGAATAAATTTTTAAAATAAATTTGACAAAATAAGGAAGATAATCGCCATTGGGCACCAGAAGCATTTTATCGTGATAAGCCAGTGGTTCGTCTTTTTCCAAGTCATAATAAAACAGCCGCGATTTAAATTTTCCGTTATTGTCAAATATTTTTTCATTTTCTAAAAATATCTGACCCGATTTGTAAAAATCCTGAATTAAGTATTTTGCCAAATCTTTGTCTTTGACTCGGGAAATTATTCCGAATCCTTCCGGAGCAATAATGAAATCAGGATTTTCTCTGATGGATTCCGGGGATTTGAATAAATTTAACACCGCGTCAAATGCTTCCTGTCTTTGATAGGGATTAGGGCCGGCTCCGGAAAGAAAATTGGTTTGTAAAATAGCGACTTTTCTTGTTGTTTCTGTTTCTTCGGCTTTTAATTTATAAATTCCGTAGCCAAGCCACGCTCCCAAAAGTAAAATCAATATCAGAACAAGACCAAAAGAAGAACGTTTTCTTAAAATCAGAAATAAAACCGCGTTTATAAAAACAATCAAAAAGCTGATTAAATAAATTCCGCCGATATCGGCTATTTGGAGAAAAACAGGATAAGCATGCAAGGCATAAGCCAAATTGCCGAAACTCCAATGGGGCCCAAATAACGTTTCTCTGCCCAGCCATAAGATTCCAAATCCCCAAGCTCTTAAATATTCGATTATTATCCATAAACAAGGAATAATGGCTAACAGGGTCAAGACAGAGAATTGAGAAGTAATTATTTTTTTAAAAAGCCAAGAAAATAAACCCAGGAATAAACTTAAAAATAAAACCTGAATCGTCCATAAGAAAACAAGCAAAATCCACATCAAGATAAGATTTGTTCCGCTGGTAATGCCCAGCCAGTCAAAGGGGGCGGTTTTAAAGAGCCAACCGAACAACCCGCCCAAAAAGATAATTCCTGTTATGAGCCCGCCCCAAAAAGCCTTTTTACCAGTAGTTGTTTTTAAAGTTAAAAAATAAAATAAGGGAATTAGGGCAATAAATATTAAAAATCCTAAGTTTTGCGGCGGATAGGCTAAAAATAATAACAGACCACTGGCGATGGGAAGGATAAAGTTTTTATTTTTTGCTATAAAATCAGATAATTTCATAAATTTTTAACCAATCATCAATCGATAGGTTTTCTGCCCTTAATTTTTGACCAAGCCCCATTTGGTCAAAAACAATTTTTAATTTACAATTTTCAATTTTCAATTCCCGCGATAGATTATTTATTAAAAACTTTCTTTTTGTTGAGAATCCAGCTTTGACTATTTTAAAAAACTTTTTACTATCAATTTTAGGAGTTTCTTTGGGAATTATTTGTATTATTGCCGAGTCAACTTTTGGTTGAGGATAAAAAGATTTTTTGCTTACATAGTTGATAATTTTCGGTTCGGCGTAAAATTGAACTGCCACAGCCAACAAATTCATTTTTGGCGGTTTGGCCCGCCCGCCATGACCGCCGGTCAGGCGTGTCGGGCGGGCGCAAATTCTTTGAGCCACCTCTTTTTGTACCATTAAAACCATTGATTCTGGCTTATTCTCAATTTCCAAAAATTTTCTAATTACCGGCGAAGTAATGTAATAGGGAAGGTTAGCCACCAGTTTATAAAATCCCAATGACCAATGACCAATGACCAATTTTAATATATCATTATTAACTAATTCTATATTTTTATAATCTTTTAAAATTTCTTTTAAAATTTCATAAATTTTTTTGTCTTTTTCAACCGTAATTACTCTTTTAACTCTTTTGGCCAATTCAAGAGTTAAGACTCCCAATCCAGGTCCGATTTCCAAGACAATATCATTTGACGAAAGGTCAGCTGCCTCAATAATCTTATTAAGAACCGACTTGTCAATTAAAAAATTCTGCCCCAGTCTTTTTAGAGGTTGGATTCCGTATTTTTTAAATAATTGTTTGGGATTTAAGATTTTAGAATTTATTTGGTCATTGGTCATTGTGATTTGGGATTTAAAAATCAATGATGTCTTCGTTTTCATCAGAAGAGAATTCTTCAAACTTTATTAAATGCTCGGGTATTTCGGTTAAGAATCTAGAAGGAGGATTGGCTTCCTTTAATCCCCAGCTGCTTCGCAGCCTTGCCAGAATTAAATGCAGATGACTTTTGCTTCGGGTTATGCCTACATAAAAAAGTCGTCGCTCCTCTTCAATATCTAAAGGATTAATTAGGCTTCGGGAATGAGGCAAAATACCTTCTTCGCAGCCAATTATGAAAATAATCGGAAATTCTAATCCCTTAGCCGAATGGAGAGTCATCAGATGAACCAGTTCCTTGTTTTCATTTATTTCATCGGCATCAGTTAAAAGAGCGGTTTTTTCTAAAAACTCTCTCAATCCGTCTGGCGGCTTAATTCCGTCATAATCAGCAGCAACATTAATCAATTCTTCGATATTTTGCCATCTTATTTCATCTTCAGGAATTCCGGATTGCAAAATATTGTCTCCGTAATTTTTTTTAAGATAATTTCTATAATCGGTTTCTTTTAGAATAAATTTTAAGACACTTGATAATGGTTCTTTTTGGGCCGTTTTTTTGACTCTCTGGATTAATTTATAAAAATTTTCTACTTCTTTCTTTCCTGCAGCCATTTTTTCCAGTCCGTATTTAGTGATTTTTTGGAACGTGATTTCTCCAATTCCCCGAGGAGGAGCATTGATTATTCTTTCCAAGCTCATCAAATCGTTAGTATCAATAAATTTTAAATAACTGACCAAGTCTTTGATTTCTTTTCTTTGATAGAATCTGATGGCTCCTACTAATTTATAGGGAATATGATAATGGATAAACGCTTCTTCCAGGGCCCTGGACTGGGCATTGGTTCTATAAAAAACAGCCACATCGTTTAATCTGTAGTCCGTTTTTAAGAATTCTTTTATTTTTTTTACAATAAATTCTGCTTCCGATTTTTCATTTAGAGTTTCAATTACCGAAATTGGTGGCCCGGCTTGATTTTCTGTCCATAAATTTTTCGCTTTTTGGTAAATGTTTTTTGAAATTACCTTTGAGGCAGCATCCAGAATATTTTGGGTTGAACGGTAATTCTGATCTAGGGTAATAACTTTTGCTTTTGGATAATCTTTTTCAAAATTTAAAATATTTCTAAAATCGGCATTGCGGAAAGAGTAAATTGACTGGGCATCATCTCCTACCACGCAAAGGTTTTTGTATTTTGAGGAAAGAAACTTGATCAATCTGTATTGAATCGGGTCGGTATCCTGATATTCGTCAACCAAAATGTATTTGAATTTTTCCTGATATTTCTTAAGAATTTCCGGAAATTCTTCAAATAATTTAACCGTAAGTCCGATTAAGTCATCAAAATCCAAGGCATTTTTGTTTTTTAATTCCTGTTGGTAGATAGAGTAGGTTTTACTAATAGTTTTCTCGAAATATTCTCTAGCCACTTTTTCGTATGTGATTGAATCCAGGCAATCGCTTTTCAGGGCCGATATTGTGCTGGATATTTTTTTAGCCGGAAATTGATCTTTATTAATTTCCAATTCTTGAATTATTTTTTTAATTAAATTCAGTTGGTCATCTTCGTCATAAATAACAAAGTTTCTTTTGTAGCCCAATTTATCAATTTCTTTTCTCAGGATCGATAGACAAAAAGCATGAAAGGTTCCGATAAACGGCATATTAATGTGAGTAGCTAATAGTTTTTTGATTCTTGATTTCATTTCGTCAGCCGCTTTATTGGTGAAAGTGACAGCCAGGATATTGGTTGATGAAATTCCGGATTTAATCAAATAAGCCAGGCGATGGGTTAAGACCCGGGTTTTTCCACTGCCCGGCCCAGCCAAAATTAAGATTGGACCATCGGCCACGGTAACTGCCTCTTTTTGTCTGGGATTAAGGTTTTTTAATATCTCATCCATGCCCCGTACTAGATTTTCGACATTTTAAATGTCGAAATTATACAAATTAATACTTAATAAAACTATTTGACCATTTAATTATACCCCGCGCCATCTTGATCCCGCAGCGCGGGATCAGTCGAAAATTCAATACGGGGCATAGTTTTATTCTAACATTTTTGTATGGGGATAAAAATATTGACAAGTTAAATTGCCCATGCTAAGATGGTACATACCACATTCAGAAAGGTTTTAAGACGCTTATTTTCGGAAAAACTGAGCTATTTTTAAGCTAAAAACAATCCTGGGCCGATGCTTGACATTGGCTAGGGAAAATAATTGGTTAAAAAGCTTATTTTTTAACCCCCCTTTCATAAAGGGAGGTTTAGTTATTGTGTTTGTTATTGGCCTATCGATTCTGACCCACACAATTGAAGGCAGTTTAAATAATTATTCCCCTGATGAAGAAAAAGATATTGTGAGAAGGGGTTCTTTTCTTTATGCTACCCAGTATTTAAACCCGGAAGAACTGGTTATTGAAGAGGCTTATATTAATGGTGAATTTTCTGAAAATCAGAATATAATCTTAAGTAATAGTGCTTTTTTAGCCGCCTCCTGCCCTTCACCAATAATTCCCGGTCAGGAAAGAAGCGGAGTTGTCAATTACGAGGTCCAATCAGGAGATGTGCCGTCAGAAATTGCTGCTGCCTTTGGTATTTCTACCAATACCTTGCTTTGGGCCAATAATTTGAGCGTTTGGGATTATATTAAACCCGGACAGCAGCTTATTATTCTACCTGTTTCCGGCATCAAACATACGGTTCAAAAAGGAGAAACCATAGATCAGATTGTCAAGAAATATAACGGCGATGCCCAGAAGACAATTGAATTTAATGGTTTGCCGGCTAATGGTAATTTAGCCATTGGCCAAGAAATAGTTATTCCCGACGGTCAAAAGCCGGTTTATATTCAATCAGGAACTCGTTCTTATGCCACTACCGTGGGAAGCAGCTTTCCGAGACCTTATGCCGACCAAAGTCATAAATTCCCCTGGGGTCAGTGTACTTGGTACGTTGCCCAAAGAAGATATATCCCCTGGGGCGGTGATGCCAAAACCTGGATTTATAAAGCTCCAGAATATGGTTTTGCAACCGGAAACGAGCCAAAAGCCGGAGCAATTATGGCAACCCGAGAACATTCTCGTTATGGTCACGTTGCCTATGTCGAAGCAATTAATGGCGAATACGTAACAATTTCGGAAATGAGTCTGGGTCGAGGCGTAAAAATTGTTCGCACTCTTCACAAAGACGATTGGAGAATTATCGGGTATATTTATTAAAAAAAGATCCATAAGACCCAAAAATTTTATTTATCCACAGAAAGACTTGACAAGGATTTTTAGATAGAATAAGATAGAATTACTATGAACACTACTCCTGCTTCGGCAAGGGTAGTTTTCTATTTGGAATAGTATTATAATGTATTTATATGAATAATGTTCCTCAAAACAAAAAAGAAAGAGTTGCTATCTATATTGATGGAAGTAATTTCTATAATTATCTAAAAGATAAAGAAATAAATTTTCCCAAAGGGGTAAAATTTGATTTTAATGCTTTTGTTAAGTTTTTACTGAATGAGCGAGAATGTGTTTCAAAAAGATATTATGTTGGTATTTTCAGAAATATAGACGGCAGTAGAAAAAGCGGAGAATTGGTTAGGGGTCAACAAAAGTTTCTTTCTCGTATTGAAAACGACGGCTTTACAATTAAACGGGGCAGAATTATGCGTCATACGGATAAAGATTATAAAGAAAAGGGCACAGATGTTAAAATTGCTGCTGACTTGATTATTGGAGCAGTTGATGATTTGTATGACACAGCTATTATAGTTAGTTCTGATACAGATTTAATTCCAGCTATTAAGTATGTTAAATATAAAAAGAAAAGACTTGAGTACGTTGGATTTTCTCACGCTCCGTCCTTTGGTATGCAGAAATATGCTAATTTATCAATCCTTTTATTACCCAAAGATATTGAAAATTTTAAGGAAAAAACATTGTTATAATATTGAATGATTATCGTACAAAATCCGAGATTTTTTCTCGGGTTTTTGTATTGTATTGACTATTACGGGATTGGAGCTTATGATAAAGGTATAACAATTAATTAGAAGGAAATAAAAATATGGGAAAAGAATCAAAAATTGAAAAACTAGCAAAAATTGAAAAAGAAAAGGCTGAACGTGACTCAGCTCTTGAAAAAGATAGATTAAGAAAGGAGACATTAGAAAAGGAGATAGAAGAAGAAAATTTAAATCTTCCGGAGAAGGTAGAATATTTGGGGCATTTAATATTTCACTTTAAGAGACACGAAACTGAAGATTTTCTGAAGACATTTGTGCAATTTAAGGAACTCAATAAAGAGCTTAGAATAACTGCTATTTCGCCTCTTTTGACTATCCATGGTGGCGGAGTGTATTCAGATATTGAGGGGTATTGCGTTAATTGTGAGCGCGAAGAAGAAAAAGAAGAAGAAAAATAGACATTTTAAAACAGCTCGCTGACCCATAGGGTTCTATGGGACCTATTTAAAACCGCCTTTCGGCGGTTTTTTAAATTTCGGTTTTTGGTCTGTATTGTAAGGCTTCGGCAATATGATGAGCCTTTAGGCTTAGCGATTCTTCCAAATCAGCAATTGTTCGAGACAATTTTAAAATGCGATGGAAGCCGCGAGCCGATAAATGAAGATTATTCACCGCATTTCTTAAAAGACGATTTCCTTCCTCATCGGTTTTACAATGCTGTTTAACCAGAGGAATACTCATCTCGCTATTGGTGGCAATTTTATCATTTTTGAATCTTTCGATTTGAATTTGCCTAGCTTTTTCTACTTTTTGTCTGAGTTCCTGGCTTGAGCCCTCTGTTTTTTCGTCGGTTAATTTCTCATATTTCACATGAGGAACTTCTACATATAAATCAATTCTATCCATAATTGGGCCAGAAATTTTTCTTTGGTAGCGATTAATATCGCGCTGATTACAGGTGCATTCTTTTTCTGGGTCGCCATAATATCCGCAAGGACAAGGATTCATGGCAGCAATTAGGATAAATCTTGCCGGAAAAACATAGCTGGCCTTGGCTCGGGCCACGCTGACCAAGCCATCTTCTAATGGTTGCCTCAAACTTTCCAAAACATCGCGATGGACTTCGGGGAACTCATCCACAAAAAGTACGCCGCGATGAGCCAGGGTAATCTCTCCTGGTCGGGCTGAACTGCCTCCACCGATTAAACTTGCCTCAGAAGCGCTGTGATGGGGGCTCCTAAAGGGTCGGCGAGCGATTAATGGTCTTTTATCTGTAAGTTTTCCAGACACACTATAAATTTTAGTTACTTCCAAGATCTCGTCTCTAGTCATTTTGGGTAAAATTGAAGCAAAGGCTTTGGCTAGAAGAGTTTTTCCAGAACCGGGCGGGCCGCTGAGAAGAACATTATGATTGCCGCTAGCAGCAATCTCCAGGGCTCTTTTGGCATTTTCTTGACCCTTGATATAAGCCATATCTATGGGATAAGAAATTGTTTCAAATTCTTCTAATAGATCTTTAGAAAACGGCACCAGGGGTTCTATTTCGATTCTATTTTCCAAATAACCAATTAATTCAGCCAAAGATTGGATCGGAATTATTTCAACGCCTTCAACTAATTTGGCCTCATGAGAATTGTCTTTTGGCACAAAAACCTTATTAATATTTTTTTCTTTGGCCAGTATACAGATCGGCAGGACGCCATTCACTTTTCTAATGTCGCCATTTAAAGCCAATTCACCGATAAATAATTTATCTTTAGATTCAAAATTTATCTGACCAGACGATAAAAGAAAGCTTAAGGCAATCGGCAAGTCATAACCCGCTCCTTCTTTTTTTAGATCAGCCGGAGCCAGGTTAATGATTACTCTTTTATTCTGTTTGTGTGGCGGTTCAGCCCCACTATTTTTTATGGCCGCCGCTATCCTTTCCTTTGATTCTTCCACGGATTTATCGGGCAGGCCAACAATACTAAAAAACCTCAACCCACTGGTGAGGTCTGCCTCCACTTCTACGAGTTCAGCTTCTAGGCCAACTACGGCCGCCGAAAATACTTTATTCATAGCTTGTGGAAAACTTTAATATCTCCTCCAAGATATTTAATTTTACTTTTTATCTTGATTTTGAGACGAAAATTAGCTTAATCTATTCTTGACTCGATTTAATACTAATTGTATAATTCAAGACTTTTTAACAGGTTATTAACAATTATTAAAATAAATTTGACCGATTAAAATCCCAAAAGTTTTTCAATGATTGTATACATTGTTTCCTTGCTGGTTCCGACAATAAAGAGGTTATTCAAAATTGTATAATTAAGGGTTAAATCAGGTTTCGGCAGGTTTACATAACGAATGGCAACATTTAGATAGACATCATTCAGGAAGGTTTGGCTAGCTCTTGGGCCGGGGACCTGAATGGGGTAAAAATTTTTGAAATCATCAAGCATGGTTCCTTCCCAGGTTCTAAGTTGTTCCTTGAAATTTTCTGGATTTTCTATTTCGGCAATTAATCCCAGTCTTTTTCCGTTGGGCTGGTTATATATTAAGAGATTATGGTTTCCTTTGATATAAGATAAGGCAAAGGGAGGGATGGCTACTTCTAAATTTTGCAGAAGCTCAACCGATGACATGAATTCTTTTTCATTTTTTAAGACCCCGATTCTTTTGAATGTCTTGTTTTCTTGAGTCGTTATTGCTTCCTCCCTCAGTAATTCAAAAAGTGATTTGTCTGGGGCCAATGATATTGTTTTTGTCTCATTTACCGATATCAAGGCAGGAGATAATTTTGGAGTGGTTATTGGCGGAGTCGGATTTGGCGGAGTCGGTTCTCCTCTGTTGCTGAATGCTTTGATTAGAAAAAATCCGCCAATTCCTAATCCTGTTACTATAACAATAATTAGAATCAAAGATAGTATTTTTTTCTTAGGACTGGGAAGAGACGCCTCATAAGATAATTCTGGCGGAGCCTTCATTTCTTCCATTTGGGGAAGAAACGGCATTTCTTCTTTTTCTCTCTCGGGTCCTGGTCTGGGCGGAATAAATAATTCTTCTTTTGGCGCAACCAGTTCCTCGGTTCCTGGTAAGGTTGATTTTTTGGGCGGCGCAGGGATTTCCTTTTGAGGCATAAGTTCTCCTTCTATTTTTTTCGGCAATTCCTTTCCGGGCGCTGGAGTGGGCTTTGACAGAGTTTCAATTTCTTCTTCAGGCATTGGAATGCCACTGGCCTCTCTCTGCAATTTTTTTAACCCCAATTCGGCTATATCGTCTTTCATTGTCCTAATTTCATAATCAGGCAGAGTATTAATCGGTCTATCGTCTTCCGACGATTTGATTAGATTGGAAGGCAAGGATTTTTGGGCACTCTTTGTGCCCCTTGTCATTGGGATTTTTATATCCATACCCCGTACTGAAACTTCGACAGCAAAATGCTGATTGTCGAAATTTTATAAATTAACAATTATGATTAAGCGCCTTGTTTGTTCCTGCCCCGTGATTGCGGTCCCGCATTGCGGGACCAGTCGAAGTTCTAGTAACGGGGCATATTAATATTTTAGATTTTTTTTGGCTTTTTTTCTAGAGCCAAGCCAACCTTACCATTTGTATCTATTCTTTTAACTCGTACATCCAGGATATCTCCTTCCCTGGCAATGTCTTCAACTCTTTTAACGTTCGGTCCTAACTCCGAGATATGCAGGAGGCCATCTTGTTTTGGATAGAGTTCAATAAAAGCGCCAAAATCAGTAATTTTGACAACTTTTCCCTGGAAAATCTCCCCGACTTTTACTTCTCTGGTTAATGTTTTTATTTTCCCAATTGCCTTTTTCGCCAACTCAGCATTTTCAGAAGTAACAAATACTCTTCCATCGTCTTCAATATCAATTGCTGCACCAGTTTCAGCCACAATTTCATTTATGGTTTTTCCACCAGGCCCAATAACTAATCCGATTTTACTGGGATTAATTTGCAGAGTATAAACTCTCGGCGCAAAAGGGGAAAGTTCTGGTCTCGGTTTTTTAATGGTTTTTTCCATTATATCAAGAATTTCTAACCGAGCTTTTTTTGCTTGCTTGAAAGTATCTTTTAAAATTTCGACGGTAACGCCGTTGATTTTGACATCCATTTGAAGAGCGGTTACCCCGTTTCTTGTTCCGGCAATTTTTAGATCCATGTCGCCGTAATGGTCTTCGGGTCCCTGAATATCGGTAAGAACCCTATATTTTTCACCATCGCTCATCAGTCCCATAGCAATTCCGGAAACATTTGCCTTAATGGGGATACCCGCATCTAAAAGAGCCAATGTTGAACCGCAAACCGATCCCATTGAAGAGGAACCATTTGAAGATAAAACTTCGGAGACAATTCTGATAGTATAGGGGAATTCTTCTTTTGAGGGGACTATTGGTAAAAGCGCTTTTTCAGCCAATGCGCCATGTCCGATTTCTCTCCTGCCAGGCCCTCTCATTGGTCCGATATCGCCAACGCTATAAGGCGGAAAATTGTAGTCATGCATAAAGCTTTTCTTGCCTTCTAATTCCATTTGGTCAAGGTATTGCTCCGCGCCCGGTGAGCCGAGAGTGACCAAAGACAAAATCTGAGTGTCTCCTCTTTTGAATAGTCCCGAACCATGGGTTCTTGGTAAAATTCCTATTGCTGCTGTGATTTCTCTAAGTTCGTCTAATTTTCTATCATCGGGTCTTCTGTTGTGTTTGAGAATATTTTCGTGGACAATCTTGTCTATCTTTTCTTCGAATAATTCGCAGGCTTGATTTATTTTTTTAGCATCATCTTGATAATTTCCTTTTACAAATTCAATTAATTCTTCTTGTAATTTTTCTAGTCCTTCTAGTCTTTCTTTTTTGGCTGGTATGTATATCGATTTTTCTAATTTGTCTTCTAAAAATTTCTCAATTTCTTTTTTGAATTCTTCCTCGATTTCCTCAATCTTTAAATCTTTTTTCTGCGGATTCACTTCTCCAATAATTTTTTTCTGAAAATCTAAAAGATTTTTTATATATTTTTTAGAGAACTCAATTCCTCCCAAAATATCATTTTCTGCTATTTGCGGTGTCTGTCCTTCAATCATGTTAATTAGGGTTTCTTTATCTTTCTCGACTCCGGCAATAAATATTTCTGAACCAGAGTTGGCTTTAGCGCTCAGGTTTGGAGTAATAATCCAATCTTTGCCGCTTTGACCAATAGAAATACCAGCTACCGGACCATTCCAGGGAATGTCCGAAATAGAGATAGCCGTAGAAGCGCCAATTAAAGCCGGTATAGCGGGGTCATTTTCTCCGTCAAAAGATAAAACGGTTAATATTACCTGAATATCATTTCTGATTTTACTATTAAAAAGCGGCCGAATAGTTCTGTCGACTAATCGACCGGTTAAAATAGCCTCATCAGTTGGCCTGCCCTCTCGTTTAATCCAGCGACTGCCCTTTATCTTTCCAGCCGCATAAAATCTTTCTTCATAATCGACAGTTAGGGGCAGATATTTTTTTTCGCCGGGATTTTTTAACATTACCACTGTTGCCAAAACAACAGTTTGTCCAAACTTAACAAGAGCAGAGCCATTGGAAAGCTGGGCTAAGCTACCCAACTCCACCGAGAGCTCCTTGCCTTCAATTTCAGTCGTAAACTTTTTAACATCCATAATAAATTTAGCCCTGATCTACAAACTACAGACTAGCTTTTAGCCAATCTATCTGTTTGTAGACCAGCGACGATTAATAATTACCTTTTTGAATGCTGCATTAAATACTTGGCCGGATTTTTACCGAGGTCAATAAAATCATCGGCTAATTCTTTAAGCTTACCGGAGGCACTTTTCGCAAAAGCAATTACTTCCACGTGTTGCCCCTGAGCTTTAAGGTAGTCTACCAGCGGCAAAAAATCGCCATCGCCGGTAACTAAAACAATGCTATCCAGTTTTTTGCTTAACTGAATTGCGTCTACCGCTATTCCGACATCCCAATCTGCTTTTTTCATTCCGCCCGGAAAAATCTGAAGTTCCTTGCTTTTAATTTCTATGCCGGCTTTTTCCAGGGCTTCTAAGAACGCTTTTTCGTCGCCACTTTCGGTTGTTACAACATAGGCAACTGCCCGGATTAGCTTTCTGCCAGCGGTTGCGGTTTTTAAAATTTCCCGAAAATTAACCCTTGCCTGGTAAAGGTTTTTTGCCGAGTGATACATGTTTTGGACATCTATCAAAACACCTACTCTTTGGTCTCTATGTTTTATTATTGTCATTTATTTTTTTGATTCTAATTCTTTGGTTAATTTTTTATATCTTGTTTCATTTTCAGCTTCCAGCCACCCTAATAATCTTTTTCTTTTGGAAACCATACCCAAAAGACCTCTTCTTGAATGGTTGTCTTTGGAGTGTTTTTTGAGATGACTGGTTAATTTTTGAATTTCCTCGGTTAAAATAGCAATTTGAACTTCAGCCGAGCCAGTGTCGGTTTTGTGAACTCGATGCTTTTCAATTATTTTTGCTTTTTTGCGCTTAGTCAACATATTAAAATCATTATACTACATAATTAAATTATTGCCAAGTTAATTTTTATTCTTTATCATTAAAACCAATGAGAAAGATATTGATGGCAATATTTTTTATTTTTATCGGGGTAATTATTTTTATCCCCCTGCCTGCCGGCAAGGCAGGGGTTTTTGGTCAAGAGAATTTACCCGTCGAAGAGACGCGGTTAGAAATTAATTTCTTCTATAGTAAAACTTGTCCCCATTGTGCTGCTGAAGAAAAATTTTTAGACGGAATAGAGAAAAAATATCCAGAAGTTAAAATTAATAGATATTTGGCGAATGATTCAGAGTCAAGAAAAGTTTTAATAGATTTATTAAGAAAGCATGATGCTGAAAGTTATGTTGGTTTAGTGCCGATAACTTTCGTTGGCAAAGACTTGATTGTCGGGTTTGATAATGCCACCAGCGTAGGGAAAAGAATAGAAGACTCTATAAAAAGACAGCTTGACCAACCGAATCCGGAGCCCGATGAAGATAAAAATAAAGTTCATTTGCCGATAATTGGCGATATTGATCTAACCAAATATTCCTTACCTGCCCAGGCAGTGGTTTTGGGGTTTTTTGACGGCTTCAACGTTTGTTCTTTGGGGGCCCTGGTTTTAATTTTGGGCCTTGTTTTAATTCTGCGTTCCCGAATGAAAATTTTAATTTTCGGCGGACTCTATATTTTAACCACAGCCATTGTTTATGGAATCTTAATCGTTCTTTGGTACCATCTTTTCTATTATTTAGCCCCGGTTCTTAAGGTAATGAATATTTTCGTTGGCGCTTTAGGCATTGCCGGTGGCGTTTATTTTTTAAGACAGTATATTAAATATAAAAAGTTCGGGCCAGCCTGCGATATGAATAAGAGCAATGGATTGGTGGCTAAATTTTCTTTAAAAATTCAAAATGTATTCAAAGAATCAGGCGGGATCTGGGCAATTCTAATCAGTATTTTTATTTTTTCTTTTGTAATTACCGTTGTAGAATTTCCCTGCTCAGCGGTTATCCCGGTTTTATTTGCCGGGATATTGGCTCAGGCAAAAATTTCCGGTTTTCTCTATGTCCTATATATTATTCTATATATTCTTTTTTACATGCTCGATGAGATTATTATTTTCTTGATTGCTGTTTTTACGATGAATATTAAAATTGCTTCAAGCAAGGCAATGACTTGGTTGAGTTTAATTGAAGCGATTGTTCTTTTCGCTTTGGGCATCTATTATTTGGCAACTATTTTTTAAAAAAATATCAAGATAAAAATCACCCCTCGCACCGATTATTGGCGTGAGGGGCTTAAATTATTTTGGCATCTCTTCGAGACACTCATAGAGGTTTTTTTGGAGTTGTTTGTTTGGGTTTACAAGGTGTTCGTTTTCGATTGTGAGTCGGTAATTATCTTTTTTGAGTTCTTCGTTCTGTTGAGATATTTTCTGGTTTTCTTTTCTGGCTTCTCTGATGTAGTGCAACAACCTTACGACTTGGCACAATTTCTTAGAGATTTTCTTGAGGATTTTCATAAAAATTCTCCCCATTTGAATTTTATAAAGATCAATGTGCCTTTAAATCTTCCGGATGATATTTCTGCAAAGGTACCGTCTTCTTGGTCTGTTCCGAGTTTTTCCAGAAACTTCACAGAGAATTCTTCGGTCAGCAATTCTTCTTCTCCTCCCTTTCCCAAATCCGATGAAAGCTCTGTGATGGAAATTATTTTAAGGTATCTGCCATTAAAAACAAAAAGGCGAGCAACTACGGAAGTGTCAGGACCATAGGGCCAATTTTTAATTTTGCAACGAGCTTTCTCGGAAATTTCAATTCCGCATATATTCATTTTATCCTCCTTATTTCGGGATAAGACCTGATAATAGCATATATTTAAAACGTTGTCAATAATAAGGCTTGATTGACTGTAAAATAATTTTAAGCTATTCTATAATTATTGCCTCCGTGGTGAAACGGATATCACGTTAGTCTTCGGAACTAAAGTTGCGGGTTCGATTCCTGCCGGGGGCATACGCGCCGGTAGCTCAGCTAGGCAGAGCAGCTCGCTCTTAACGAGACGGTCGGGGGTTCGATTCCCTCCCGGCGTACATAAATTTTTCGCTTCGCTCAAAAATAATGCGCCCATAGCTCAGCTAGGTAGAGCAGCTGCCTTTTAAGCAGAAGGTCCCAGGTTCGATTCCTGGTGGGCGTACCAGAAATCAAAAAAGGACAATTTTTGTCCTTTTTTGATTGCCAAAAAACAAATTTTAAGGTATGGTTTAAATATAAAAATAAAATTGAAATATGGAATCAATGGAACCAAAATTTGAGAAAAAATCATCTATCCAAAGAATTGTTGGTGGGAGCGATGAGGAAAAAGAGAAAGTTAAATCATTTCTCGAAGAGAGATTTACAGACCAAAATATTGATGAAACAGAAGAGATAGAGGGATTGCAGAAAAAGGAATTGGAGAAAACTACGGAAGAGGTTGAAATGATTGATTTGGTTAACAAAGAAACGAACAAATTATTGGCAAAATATGACTTGCCAGAATCTGTAATACCCCGTCAGAATGTTCATATTTTTTCTCAGAAAAATTACGAAGAGTTAAGAGGCAGGACGGAAAAATCAACTGGCAAGGCTCATTTTGCTTCTTACAGTCAAGCCGTTTTTATGAGAAGAATAAATTCTAATATTATTTTTACCAAAGAAGCTTTTCATGAGTTTCTTCACTTTAAATCTTATCAGGCATTTCAAAAACAGATGACCGAGGAAGGAAGGTTTAATCTATATAGACTTGGATTAGCGTTTTATTCGCGCGACGGGAAGAGGGAGTACTTTAGAAATTTAAATGAGGCACTTACAGAAGAATTGGTTAAAAGGTTTTATTTTAACAATTCGGAGGAATTAAAAAATAATCCCCTTTTCAAAAAAGAAGTGGAAGAAATTGAAAACATAAGAAAGGTGTTTTTAGACAACGCGAAAACCAAAGAAGACGAGAAAAGAGCTATGGATATTATTGAGATAACGCCCGTAAGAAAAAAGGGATTTAAAAAAATCAGGGAAATTTATACATTCACTAATTCAGAAGGAAGGGATATGCTTAATAATTTATTGGACAAGCTCTATCAGAAAAATCAGGATAAATTTAAAGACCAAGAGGAAGTTTTTGATGTTTTTGCCAAATCTATGCTTGATGGTAATTTGTTGCCGGTGGGAAAATTGGTGGATAGAACTCTTGGCAAAGGAAGTTTCAGAAAAATCGGCGAATTGGATAATAATATTGAAGAGCAAAATAAATTTATAGAAAGCTTATGACTATTCCCAAAGAAGTTAATTTGATAAATGAGAAATTGAAAAAGGCCAAATACGAATCCTATGTTGTTGGCGGGTGCGTCAGGGATTTGTTATTGAATCAAAAACCAAAAGATTGGGATATTACCACCAATGCCAGACCGGAAAAAATTCAGAAATTATTTCCTAAATCTTTTTACGAAAATAAATTTGGCACAGTTACAGTAATCACCAAATCCAAAGATAAAACTCTGAAAACAATTGAAATAACCCCGTTTCGATTAGAGGGAAAATACAGCGATAAACGTCATCCTGATGAAATCAAGTTTGCGAAGACCGTGGAAGAAGATTTGGCCAGGCGAGATTTTACCGTAAATGCTCTCGCCTTGAGCGAAGTCGAAGGGATTGCTAAGATTATTGACCCATTTGGCGGGCAGGAAGACATCAAAGCTAAAATTATTCGCACCGTGGGCAAGGCAGATGACCGATTTAATGAAGATGCCCTGAGAATGTTGAGGGCAGTGCGTTTTGCCTGCACCCTGGGATTCGCCGTAGAGGCGAAAACCCTAAAAGCAATTCAGAAAAATGCTGGCTGGATTCAAGCAATTTCCAAAGAAAGAATCAAGGATGAACTGATTAAAATTTTTGATTCGGATAAAGCAGCCGAAGGAATTGATTTGCTGCAAAAAACCAATTTACTTAAATATATTTTGCCGGAATTGGAAAAAGGAGTAGGGGTAAGCCAGAATAAGCATCATATATATGATATATATGAGCATTCCCTTCGTTCTTTAAAAGTAGCAGCTGATAAAAAATTTAATTTGGAAGTCAGATTTGCCGCCCTTTTTCACGATATCGGCAAGCCGGAAACAAAGGAGGGCGAAGGGCCTGATTCCACTTTTTACAATCATGACTATGTTGGCGCGAAATTCACTTATCGGATTTTGGAAAGATTGAAATTTCCCAATAAATTTATCGATAAAGTGGTTTTATTGGTGAGAAATCATATGTTTGTTTCTGACCCGGAAAGATTAACCGATGCCGGAGCAAGACGCTTGATTGCCAGGGTGGGTAGAGAAAATATTTCTGATTTAATTAATCTCCGGATTGCCGACAGATTGGGAATGGGCAGGCCGAAAGAAAGACCATACAGATTGAGAACCATTGAATATATGATAGAAAAAGTTTCCCAAGATCCGATTTCCGCAAAAATGCTGAAAATTAACGGCAACGAGATAATGAAATTATTAAAAATCCAACCTGGACCCAAGGTTGGAGCGATTTTGGATGTTTTATTGGCTGAAGTAATCGAAGACCCGAAAAAAAATAATAAAAAACTTTTGGAAAAAAGAGTAAAAGAATTGGATAAAGAGGACTTGGAAGAGCTTCGTCAACTGGCCAAAGGAAAAATCGAAGAAAAGAAAGAAGAAGAAGATTTAAAAATCAGAGAAAAATACTGGATAAAATAACGGGGAGGAGTATGTCGGTAGTACGCACGCTTCGGGTGCGTGAAGACCGGGTTCAATTCCCGGCTCCCCGATTGAAAAAATCCCCTTGCGGGGATTTTTTGAAATAAAAATGGGGGACTCCCTCGGGTCCCCCGGCTTTCTTTTTAATTAAAGTGCGCTAAGGCCAGTGCATCACGCCCTCCTTTCTCTTATTTTTTACTTCAGTAGTCCGGCAGTGATAATGGTTCTTAAGACAAATTTGTTCAGATGTTTTGGCAGATATTCTACGCCTTCTGCGGGCAGAACAAATGCATAGCCGGTGGTTGGATTCGGGGTAGAGGGTAAGAGTACGGTAATCATCTCTTCATTGTTGATTTTTATTGATTCACCGGTGGTAAAGCCCAAAAGATAAAGGTTTTCATTGATTTTTACTCTTACGGTTTTTATTTCGCCTGTATCCAGCTTGTGAGCGGTTTCGTGAATAATTCTGGTGAATTTGAGAATCCGACCGATAATCGGAATTTTCGATGGTGCTCGACGGCTTAAGAATTGAGCAACGAAGCCGAGAATCAAAATAACAATAAAACCCATAATGAATTCCAGGCCGGGAATAGACCGTTGAGCCATAAGAGTTAAGAGATTTTTTAATAACTTTAACCTCAAAAAATTATAGATCAACTTGCCTATTTCATACATTAACCCAAGAGCAATCAGAAAAATTAAACCAGCCCAAAAGATTCTTTTCAAAGAGCGCATTTTATCCCTCCTTTTTGTTTTTATAAGTCTTTATCAAAATTACATCATTAGCGGTAATTAGTCAACATTTGGCATATCGTCTCTTTTCTTTTTTTAAAATATAATGTAATATTTATACCATGGAAAACGAACCACAGATTATTCCTCAAAAATCAGCCAAGAAAATAATAGAAAAAATGAGGAAGATGAAAAAAAGAACCAAGATAATTCTTGGTATTGTTTTGATAATTGTTTTGGTTATTGCCGGCTTTGGTATTTTCCGCAAAAAAGCGCCAACTTACGAGTTCACAGAAGTGAAAATCAGCGATGTAGTCGAGGACATTTCCTCCAATGGCACAGTTGAGGCAGCTGATGATATTGAATTAAAATTTAAAAACGCGGGCACAATTGAGGGGATTTTAACAAGAGTCGGAGACAATGTTAAAAAAGGAACTGTTTTAGCCAGATTAGAAAGCGGAGGAATTTATAGTCAATATCTTCAGGCTCAGGCCAGCTATAATCAGGCTAAAGCAAAATTAGACCAATTATTGGCCGGAGTATCAAATGAAGAGATAATAATATATGAGCAAGTATTAGATAACGCCAAAATTTCTCTTGACGATACTAAGGCCAAAGCAGAAAATGATTTAGAAGACGACTATAATTCTGCTTTGGTTTATTTAATCGATGCCTCGAGCAAATACAATAAAGCTTTGGCAGACTTAAAAGACATGGAAAAAGTTTATTTTTTTCGCAGTACTTCTCTAGAGACAACTCTTAGAGCCAAAAAAGCCGAAGCTGAAGACGCTTTTTGGGGTGTTTCGAGTTTAGGAATCAAGGGCGCAGAAGAATTTATTGATGAAGCAGTAAATAATCCAATCAAGGAAAATATCGATTCTGCTTTAACGGCAATACGTTCGGCTTTAGTAAAAATTATTGATGTCTTGGATTATACCAAAAAAGCAATGGCTGATCCGACAATTAGAGAAGATGTTTCTTCAACAGATAGAACCACAATTGATACGGACATTGCTTACAATAATACTGCTTATAGCAATATTAATACTGCCCAAGGCAATATTAGCAGTCAGAAAATTACCAATCGGGTGAACATTAATATTGCTGAAAGTGCCTACAATAAAGCCAGGGTTGATTTAGATAAAATAAAAGCAGCGCCTCGAGATGTTGACATCGCGGTTTATCAGGCTGATGTGGAAAAATATAAAGCCAACACGGAGGAATATAGTCAGAAATTAAAAGATAATAGTATCATCGCGCCTTTTGACGGCGTGGTGACAAAAACAGATGGCAAAATCGGGGAAATAATCAGCGCCAATGGCAAGAATGTTGTTTCTTTGATTTCTCCGAATAATTTCCAAGTTGAAGCAGATATTTCCGAGGCCGATATTGGTAAAATTAATTTAGGAAATCCCGTAAAAATTACCTTAGATGCTTTTTCCGAAGAGGAATGGGACGGAACGGTGGTAGAAGTAGATGCCGGGAAAACAGTGATTGATGGAGTGGTTTATTACCGCATAAAGGTTTTGTTCGATAAAACTGATTCTCGCTTAAAATCAGGCATGTCTGCCGATGTTCTAATTCAAACAGCCAGGAAAGATAAAGTTTTAACTGTTCCCCAGCGGGCGGTGATTAATAAAAATGGCAAAAAATTCGTTAGAATCTTGGAGGGAAATAAAATTAAAGAAATAGAAGTGGGAACCGGATTGAAGGGAAACAAAGGAGAAATTGAAATCACTTTTGGATTAAAAGAAAAAGACGAAATTGTGCTTTATCTTAAAAATCCCTAAAAATGATTGAGATAAAAAATTTAAAAAAAGAATATTGCGATGATTCGGTTGTGACCACCGCTTTAGACGGTGTTTCTTTTACTATTAGAGAAGGGGAATTCGTGGCGATTATGGGACCTTCTGGTTCGGGCAAATCAACATTAATGCATATTTTGGGTTTTTTAGACAGGCCAAGCTCGGGTATCTATAAATTTGAAAATCAAGGCATCGGCGAATTATCTGATGACGAATTGGCTTTTATCCGCAATAAAAGAATGGGTTTTGTTTTTCAGTTTTTTAATCTTCTTCCCAGAACAAAAGTATTGGATAATGTAAAATTGCCTTTGATTTATGCCCAGATGCCGGAACAGGAAAAAGTCGAAAAAACCAAAGAAGCGATTGCGGCCGTGGATTTGTCTCATCGCATCACCCATTATCCAAACCAACTTTCTGGCGGAGAACAACAAAGAGTAGCTGTTGCCCGGGCAATTGTTAATAATCCATCGGTTATTTTTGCCGATGAACCAACCGGAAATCTGGACAGCAAGTCCGGACAAAAAATAATGGAGATTTTGCAAGATTTAAATGATAAAGGCCATACAATAATTTTGGTTACCCACGAACAATATACATCCGAAATGGCTAAAAGAATTATTAAATTAAGAGACGGTCAAATAATTAGCGACGAGACAGTTAGTCATCAAAGAGCAGCTAAGGACGGGCTTCTGAAATAATTATGAGACTTAAGGATTCAATAAAAATTTCTTTTACTGCGCTTAAGGCGAATAAAAGCCGGACATTTTTGACTATGCTCGGAATTATTATTGGCGTTGGTGCAGTAATCATTATGATGTCTTTGGGTAAGGGTGCCCAAAGTCTGATTTTGGGTCAAATTCAAAGCATTGGTGCGAACAGCATTTATATCGAACCCGGCTCGTTTGACCCCAAAGGAAGCAGTGGTTTTACGAGTTCGGCTATTGAGGAGATGACCATCAAAACTCTTAAATTAGAAGACTTGGAATCAATTAGAAAAGATCCTTTAGTAGATATTGCTTATCCTATGGTTTATGGTTCATCTAGGGCGATTTATCGCAATGAAGATAAAAAAATTACTTTTATCGGGACTACGCCAGAAGCTTATGAGATGGATAATTGGCACACGTTTAATGGCAGAGACATTAGCGAAGACGATGTTAAATCAGTTGCTAAAGTAACCACTCTGGGTTATAAAATCGCCAAAGATTTATTTGGCGAAGAAGATCCGATTGGAAAAACAATCAGAATTAAAAAAACCAATCTGAAAGTAATCGGAGTAATGGAAGAACGGGGAATGGAAATGTTCCAGAATTTTGATGAATATGTATATATCCCCGTAACCACTGCTCAAAAACTTTTATTGGGCATCGACCACTTGAATGCAATTGCCGTTCGGGCAAAAAGTGAGAATGCTATCGACCCCTTAATGGAAAATATCCGTTTGGCGCTGCGAGAAAATCACAACATTTATAACCCCGAAGGAGATTTGTCTAAGGATGATTTTAAGGTGATGAGCCAGGTTGAAGCGGCGAACATGGTCAAGCAAGTAACGGGAGTTTTAACCGCCTTTCTTTCCTCGATTGCCGCCATTGCTTTGATTGTCGGCGGAATAGGAATTATGAATATAATGCTTGTTTCTGTAACCGAAAGAACCAGAGAGATTGGCTTAAGAAAAGCAGTGGGCGCGAGAAATAAGGATATTTTAAAACAATTTCTAATTGAGTCAGTTACCTTAACTTTATTTGGCGGATTGATTGGTTTTATTATTGGTTTAATGTTTTCTTTGGCTGCAGCAGTTATTTTAAGTAAGGTTTTAAATACTAATTGGTCATTTGTGATGCCTTTTGGCGCGGTTGTTTTGGCTTTTGGCGTGGCTACAATAATTGGTTTAGTCTTCGGAATTTACCCTGCCAGGAAAGCTTCTAAATTGAACCCAATCGAAGCGTTAAGACACGAATAATCTTTTTAAAAATGAAAGTTTTAATTTTTGGAGAACATAAAAATGAAATTGAGCCATTGGTAAAAAGTTTCAATTTTGAAGTTACGGAAAGTGAGCCGGATTTCGTTATCAGTTATGGCGGAGATGGAACATTGATAAGGGCCGAGCATTATTTCCCCGGTTTGCCTAAGATTATTCTAAATAGCGGAAAAATTTGCAAAAAATGTTCCAGGCTAAGCAACGAAGAAATTTTGAAAAAAATAGCCAACAACGAATATGAATTGGAAGAACTTTTAAAGTTAGAAGCAGAAGCCGAAGGGAAAATTCTTTGTGCAATAAACGATGTAATTATTCACAATCAGGATGCTCGCCACGCCGTTCGTTATCATCTTTTATTGAATAATAAACTTATAGGTAATGAGATTATTGGAGACGGCATAGTAATTGCTACTCCCTTTGGCTCAACCGCCTATTATCGAAGTATCACGGACAGTTTTTTCGAGGTTGGCATCGGCATTGCTTTTAATAATAGCACAGAGCAGGCCGACCATATGGTGGTTCGCGACGACAGCGAGATAAAGATTCAGATTATTCGTGGTCCGGCAGTGGTTTATGCCGATAATCAAAAAGAATGCATTGAACTCAAGGAAGGAACCGAAGCATTGGTGAGAAAGTCATCGCAAACTGCCAAAGTTATAAAATTAAAATAATCAAGAGCTTGTAGTATAGTGGTAATACGCTACATTTTCACCCTGCACCAAATTTTGGGGACATAGTAAAATGGTATTACGCAGCATTCGCATTGCTGAAGTCCGGGTTCAACTCCCGGTGTCTCCATTGATAATTTTGGTGCAGGGCAAGTTGTAGAGACGCGAGTTCGATTCTCGCCAAGTCCATTAGGATTCATCCTTCATCTTTAGTTAAAGGTGAAGGATTGACTTTTGAATTTAAGGGACTATAATGAATTCTTGGAATTAAATTTCTAAATATGAAAGTCATTATTTTGGCAGGCGGTAAAACCAATCTGCCAGGAAAATTTAAAAATATACCCAAGTCTTTGATTGAAGTAAAGGGAAGGCCATTTTTAGAATATCAATTGGACTTGTTAAAAAAATACAAACTTACCGATATTCGGTTAAGTTTATTTTTTGGCGCAAAAGAAATTTTAAATTATTTAAAAAAGAAAGACCCAAAAGGAAAAATTACCGACAAAAAAGGAAAGATAGCGGGAATTGAATATATTATCGGTCCTAAACCCTTAGGCACCGGTGGAGCAATTAGGAATGCAGTCAAAGACATTAAAAAAGATTTCATAGTTATGAATGGCGACGTTTTAACCAATATAAATCTAAACGAGTATATTAAATTTTATAAGAAAAATATCGCCACTCCCAGATTTTTCGGATCTTCTTTTGTTTCAAGACTGTATCCTCCTCGGATTCTTCCCCTAGAGATTTCTCCTTTTAGAAAAAGGGTACCCTATGAAGAAAATTTAGGAGCAATGGCAGTTTATTATACTCAAGACGGTTCTCATTTGGGACTAGTTAAAGTCAAAAATGATAAGGTGGTTAGTTTTGAAGAAAAACCCGAATATCAGTATTCAGGATATATTAATGCTGGATTTTATATTTTCTCTCCCCAAATTTTTCAGATTGATTGTATGAAATTAAAAAAGAAAAACGAGGCATTTAACATTGAGGAATGTATTTTTCCGGAGCTTGCCAAAAACAGTCAATTGTTGGGTTACGTTCATCGAGGATTGTGGGCTGATATCGGAAGCGAAGAAGGATTAGAAAAAGCCAAGAGTATTGCGGAAAAATTAAACGAGAAAGAATAATATGCGGGAGAAAAAAGATTTGGGAGACGTTGGAGAAAAGATCGCGGAAAATTACTTGAAAGATAGAGGTTATAAAATTCTGGATAAAAATTTTAGATACAGTAAATTGGGAGAATTGGACATTGTTGCTCAAAAAGACAACAATGTTATTTTTTTAGAGGTAAAAACAAGGCAAAAAACCGGTCTCTCGGAATTTTTACCAGAAGACAACATAACTTTTGATAAGCAAAAAAAATTGATTAAATTGGCTCAAATTTATTTATCCAAGCAAAAATTATTGGATAGCCCTTGGCAGATTGATATTTTAGCAGTTGAAATTTATAGGAACGGTTCATTCGATATTCGCCATACTGAAAATGCAGTTGGAGATTTTTATTAACTTGACAATCGATTTTTAAAAGAATATTATTAATTTCTAATGATTAACTGGGTCCGATGTGCATCGGGCCTTTTATTAAAAAATATGGACCAAAAACAATTTTTATTAGCCTTAAATCAAATTGCTGAAGAAAAGGGAATTTCCCAGGAACAGATTATTGAGACATTGGAAATGGCTATTGCCGCTGCCTATAAAAAAGATTACGGCAAAAAAGGTCAAAATATTAAAGTTAAATTCGACCCCAAGACTGGTGAAACAGAAGTTTACCAGATTTTTTTAGTTGTTGATAAAAGCATGCTCAAAGAAGAAGCACCGGTAACCGACGAGGAGGCTGAAGAAATGGCTGCCGAAAACATTCCCCAAAGAGAAGAAGAAGGTGAAGAAAAAGAAAAGAAAATCAGGTTTAATCCTTTTAAACACGTGATGCTGGAAGATGCCCATAAAATCAAGAAAGGCGCCAAGTCAGGCGATGAAATTCAGACAAAACTTGAAACTCGTACTGATTACGGCCGCATTGCCGCTCAAACAGCCAAACAGGTAATTGTTCAGCGACTTCGTGAAGCAGAAAGAGAAGTGATTTTTAATGAATATAGCGGCAAAGAAGGAGAAGTTGTTAGCGCAATTGTGCAAAGGATAGAGGGAAGAAACATATTCTTGGATATTGGCAAGACCAGCGGAGTTTTATTTCCCGAAGAACAGATTCCCGGAGAAAGATATTTTATTGGTCAGAGAGTAAGAGTTTATATTTTAAAAGTTGAAAAAACTCCGAAGGGAGCGAATATTATTTTATCGCGAGCCTATCCTAAGTTAGTGAGTCGTCTTTTTTCTATAGAGGTTCCGGAAATATCAACTGGCGCAGTTCAGATTAAATCGATTGCCAGAGAGCCGGGTTCTCGCACAAAGATAGCGGTTTTTTCTGAAGAAGAGGGAGTTGATCCAGTCGGTTCCTGCGTTGGTCAAAAAGGTAGTCGGGTTCAGACGGTAATCGGTGAATTGGGCGGAGAAAAGATTGACATTATTGAATGGGCTGAAGAGATATCCAAATATATTGCCAATGCCTTATCTCCGGCCAAGGTATTAGATGTCGAGATGGATGATAAAACAAGAACCGCTTTTGCCATTGTTCCGGAAGACCAATTATCTTTAGCTATCGGTCAAAAGGGTCAGAACGTTAGATTGGCGGCTAAATTAACTGGCTGGAAAATAGACGTTAAAAGCGAAGAGATGATTAAGGAAGAAAAGAAAGCCAAGAAGAAAAAAGTAAAAAAAGAAAAAACCGAAACAAAAGAAAAAAAGGCAGATAAAGTAAAAACCGAAGAAAAAAAACCAGAGAAAGAAGATGGAAAAAAATGAACAAAAATTAAATAAAACCGAAATTCCAATAGACTTAGCAAATTATAAAGGGATAAAAGTTAGAAGAAAAAATTTAGAGATCTCTCAAGATGAGATAAATAAAATACTGGATTATTTACAGCAATCTAGGGCAAAAATCATAACTGTTAACGGACCAGCTAAAAAAGGCAATCGAGTAGAAATTGATTTCGAGGTTCGACATGGCGGTACAAGAATTGAAGACGGCGTAAGTAAAAATCATCCCCTGATTTTGGGAGAAGGTAGATTTTTGCCCGGCTTTGAAGAAAAAATAGAAGGCATGAAGGCGGGCGAAGAAAGAAATTTTTTCCTAAAAGTGCCAGAAAATTGGTCAGATAAAAGAATATGCGACAAAAATTTAGATTTTACAGTTAAGATGAATTTAGTTCAAGAAAGAGAAATTCCCGACTTAAACAACGAATTTGCTAAATCGTTGGGAAACTTCGATTCGTTAGATATTTTAAAGAAAAGTATTAGCGAAGGATTGATGGGAGAAAAAGAAGCGAAAGAAAGACAGAGAATCAGATTAGAGCTGATTGAAAAAGTGGCGGATAATTCAAAGATGGAAATCCCCGCCGAATTAATTGAGCAAGAATTGGAGGTTATGGAAAAGGAGCTAAAATTTACCGTAGAAGGCTTGGGACTGGATTTCGAAAAATATTTAAATGAGATAAGAAAAACCCGCGAAGAACTTAAAAAAGATTGGCAAATTCAAGCAGAAAAAAGAGTCGGGATTGCTGTTTGTTTGAAGGCGATTGCCGATAAAGAAAATATCAATGTTTCTGAAGAAGAAATAAACGAGAGGGTTAATCAGGATTTAAAGAATTACCAAAACACAGAAGAGGCTAAAAAAAATATTGACCATAGAGCTTTAAGGGAGTATACTAAAGAAGTGCTTAGGAACGAGAAAGTGTTTGGGTTATTGGAAAAGGAGGCAAAAATAATAATATGAACCTAATACCAACTGTAATTGAAAAATCACAATACGGTGAGCGGGCTTATGATATTTATTCCCGCTTGCTTAAAGAAAGAATAATTTTCTTGGGCGGAATAATTGACGACCAGGTGGCGAATAGCATTATTGCCCAGCTTCTATTTTTAGAAAATAGTGACCCCAAAAAAGATATCACTGTTTATATCAATAGTCCGGGCGGAAGCGTAACCGCAACTATGGCAATTTATGATACAATGCAGTTCGTGAAGTCAGATATTTCCACGGTTTGTGTTGGAATGGCTGCTTCCGGAGCCGCAGTGATTTTAGCAGCCGGCAAGAAAGGAAAAAGATTCGCCTTACCCAATTCCGAGGTAATGATTCATCAAGTAATGGGTGAAGCCGGCGGGCAAGCATCGGATATTGAAATTTCGGCTAAGCATATTTTGAAAATCAAGCAGAGATTAAATAAAATTCTGGCCAAGCATACTGGCCAGAATGTTACCAAGATTGAAAAAGACAGCGACAGAGATTATTACATGTCTTCGGATGAAGCCAAAAATTATGGATTAATTGATAAAATAATCGATAGAAGATAGAGATAACTTTTGGAATTAAAAAATCGGAGATCGATTCTCCGATTTTTTTATTTTATAACCCTCAATAAACTCGTTCCATTCATTTCCGGGGGTTTGGAGATTTGCATTAATTCTAAAATCGTTGGCGCAATATCGCAGAGAATTCCCCTGGGTTCATAATATAAACTTTCGATTTCCTCCCTGCTTCTTGATTCTTGACGTTTAAATTCCTGCCCCACCAAATAAAACGGCACAGGGTTAATTGAATGCTCGGTTCGCGGCTCACCGGTTTGTAGGTCAACCATTTCTTCAATATGGCCATGGTCAGAAGTTATTATTAAAATACATTCTCCGTATTCGGCCATACCGATTAATCTTTTGATGGTTTTATCCATAAACTCAACCGCTTTGATTGCTGCCTTTATGTCGCCAGTATGGGCGATTATATCCGGATTGGCATAGTTGACTACAATTAAATCATATTTATTTTTAATTCCTTTAATTACTTCATCAGTAACTTTTTCCGCCTGCATTTCCGGGCTTTCTTCATAATGAGAAACTATTTTTGTAGGAATTAATTGGCGGTCTTCATAGGGACATAAACCTTCCTTGCCGCCGTTAAAAAACAAACTTACATGAGCATATTTTTCCGTCTCAGCGATTTTTAAAACTCTTTTTGCGTTTTGACCAAGAACTTCTGTTAGATGGTTTTTTATTTCGATTGGAGGATAAGCCACTTCTATTGGAAGTTTTTTATCGTATTGAGTCATGGTGCAGAAAAATAAATTATTAATATATTGGCGAGGAAATTCTGTAAAATTTTCTAAAACAAATGCCTTGGTTAACTGTTTAGCGCCATCTTCTCTGAAATTGAAAAATATTACCGCATCATCATTTTTAATTAGCCCTACTGGTTCATCAAATTCATTGATTATAACAGTTGGCCCTATGTAGGTATCGGTAATTCCTTGTTCATAATATTCTTCTATTTTTTCAACCGGATTAAGAGTTTTTTCTCCAATCCCTTGGGTTAGCAGGTTATAAACTTTTTCGGTTCTTGCCCAATTTTGACTTCTATCCATGGCAAAAAACCTACCGATTAAAGTGGCAATTTTCCAATTAGAATCCTTTAATCTTTGTTGGAGACTAGATATGATTTTAGCGCTCTCTTTTAAAGGAGCATCTTTCCCATCAGTAAAAAGATGAAGAAAAAGTTTTTCAATATTTTTTTGCCTCGCCAATTCCAAGAGTCCGTAAACATGTTCTAAATATGAATGGACATTTCCGCTCGAGATCAAGCCCATTAAATGAAGGGTAGAATTATTTTTTCTGATATGTTCGATTGTTTTAAGCAGGGCAAGGTTATTAAAAAATTTCCCGTTTTTAATCTCCATTGATATTCTGGGAAGATATTGATAAACAATCTGCCCACTACCCATTACTATGTGACCAACTTCCGAATTGCCGGCTTCATTCCAGGGTAATCCAACAGCAATTCCAGATGCCTGAAGAGAACAGGCTGGATAATTTTTCTCCACTTTTTTTATATTTGGAATTTTTGCCTGGGCGATGGGATTGTTTTTTATTGAATGGCCGATGCCCCAGCCGTCCAAAATAGCCAATACAATTGGTTTAATCATAATTTTATCATAGCTTAGTTGGTAAAAATTGACAAACAAAATATGTTTTGATAAGCTTGATTAGTAATGTTTAAAAAATTAAACCTTTGGTATTAAAAGACCATCATTTATCCAATTATAAATATGAGTTTTTTAGACAAAGTTAAAATTTATGATAATAGGATTAATTCCGCTTATGGTGGCAATAGGCGTGCTTGTCGCGGGATCGATTTTAGGATACCTCGCCAGGCAATCTATTGCCAAAAGACAAGCCGATACTGCTGAAGCCAGGATTGATAAATTGGTTACCGAAGCCAAGGCTCAGGCCCAAGAAATAATATTGAAAGCAAAAGACAAAGCAGTAAAAGCATTAGACGAGATTAAGCAAGAAGAAATTAGGAGAGAAGGAGAATTTAGGAAAACAAAACAGCACCTAGAAAGAAAAGAAGAAATACTTGAAGGAAAGTCAGCTTCTCTAGATAAAGAAGAAAATGAATTAAGGTTGAAGGTTGAGAGGGTTCGAGAAATTAAGACAGAATTAGGGAGATTGAAAGATGAGGAAATAGATAGACTTGAAAAAATATCAAAATTATCCCAGGAAGAAGCGAAGAAAGAAATTTTAAAATTGATCGAAGACAAAAATAAAGAAGAGATATTTGCTAAAATTCAAAAATTAGAGAAAGACGGAAAAGAAGAATTGGAAAAGAAGGCCCGAGATATTATGGTTTCTGCTCTTCAAAGATATGCTTCTTCTCAGGCATCCGACATTACAACTACGACGGTTAATTTACCCAATGACGAAATAAAGGGGAAAATAATTGGCCGAGAAGGAAGAAATATCAAGACATTAGAAAGATTAACTGGTGTTGAGGTAATTATTGATGAAACACCGGAAACCCTTCTTATTTCTGGTTTTGATCCGGTTCGAAGACAGATTGCAAAAATGTCCCTAGAGAAGTTAATCGCCGATGGGAGGATTCAGCCAGCCAGAATTGAAGAGGTTGTTGAAAAAACCAAGGACGAAATAGACAAAAAAATGAAAGAAGCCGGAGAGACGGCAGCCTATGATGTGGGAATTGTTGGCCTGGATCCTCGATTGGTTAATCTGCTCGGCCGTTTAACTTTTAGAACCAGTTTTGGTCAGAATGTTCTTTTGCATTCCATAGAAAGCGCTCATTTGGCTGGGATGTTAGCATCTGAATTGGGAGCTGATGTGGCGATAGTTAAAAAAGCCGCCTTGTTTCATGATATTGGTAAGGCCGTTGATCACGAAATTCAGGGCTCTCACGTTGATATCGGAATAAAAATTTTACAGAAATTCGGCATCGATAAGAAGGTAATTGATGCGATGAAATCGCATCACGAAGATTATCCTTTCGAAACAATTGAAGCGTCGATAGTTCAGGCCGCTGAAGCAATATCAGCTGCCAGACCAGGAGCACGGAAAGAAAATTTAGAAAATTATATTAAAAGACTGGAAGAATTAGAAAAAATTGCCACTGACTTTCAGGGTGTGGAAAAAGCATACGCTATTCAAGCTGGCAGAGAAATAAGAGTTTTTGTTAATCCTGAAAAAATAGATGATTTAGGTGCTTATAAATTAGCCAAAGACATTGCTCAGGAAATCGAAAAAGAACTTAAATATCCCGGCGAGATTAAGGTTAACGTAATTCGCGAAACCCGAGTAATCGAATACGCAAGATAAATTTGTGGTTACCCTTATTGCTTACAGGCATTAAGGTTTGAATAAAAAATATCCTCGGCAGAGAAATCTGCCGGGATATTTTTTATTTTGGAGCGGGTAACGGGAGTCGAACCCGTGTCTTCAGGTTGGAAACCTGACATAATAGCCACTATACGATACCCGCCTACGCTTCGCTTCGGCGGGCAAGCCCGCTTAGCGAAATCGGGGTGTCGAGATTTGTCAGCCCGAGGCTGATCCGCCTTGGGCGGAAACTCTTTTGTCGGGCTGGTGGGATTTGAACCCACGACCTCTCGCTCCCAAAGCGAGCGCACTAGCCTCTGTGCTACAGCCCGTGATATTTTTCAGTATATCCTCTCTATTGTTTTTGGTCAACTCCGCACTTTTGGCCAAAAGCGCAGAGTCAACAATTTAATTTACTTATTTAATTATGGTATAATAAACGCGTATGAATTTCAAAACAATTCTTAAAAAACTCGACTTCATGTCAGAGTGTCGAAAATATGGTTTAGGATTTTGGCAATGCCCCAATTCTCTGTTTCTGGTAATGGGAATAATAATTATTGTGGCAATGATTTTGACTTATTTTATTGGTATTCGTTTTGTCGAACCAGAGGCGGTGATTATTATTGTCTGTTCGGTTACTGTCATTCTTTTGATTATTGGTCATTCTTTGGTAAATAGTTTTACCAGAATTGCCGAAGCCAATCGAATGAAAAGTGAATTTGTAAGCATTGTTTCTCATCAGCTAAGAACACCTCTTTCTGCCTTAAAATGGTCTCTGGACCTTTTAAGAAGCAAGAGATTGGGCGATATCAATGACAAAGAGATGGAATATCTCGACATTATAAATGAAAGCGGTAACAAAATGATAAAATTGGTTAACGATTTATTGAATGTTTCCAGAATTGAACAAGGCAGATTATTGATGCAAATGAAAGCATTTTCTGCGGAGGATCTGATAGAGGATATAGTTAAAGAATTAAGGATGTTGGCCGAATCTTGTAATGTAGAAATAAAATTTAAAAGAACCAATGAGACGCCTCTTGTTTATGCTGATCCCGATAAAATTAGAATGGTAGTCTTGAATTTGATTGATAATGCAATAAAGTATTCCAAAAAAGGAGAAGGATGGGTTAAGATACAAACAGAAAAATATTTAAAAGATAAAAAGATGATTTTGGTTACAGTTACGGATAATGGTTTGGGTATTCCCGATATATTGAAGAAGCAAGTTTTTGGAAAGTTTTTTAGGGGCGAAAACCTGGTGAGACAGAAAGTTGAAGGGACAGGACTGGGACTTTTTATTGCCAAAGGAATAATAAAAATGTCCGGCGGCGATATGGGCTTTGAGTCAGAAGTGAATAAAGGAAGTATGTTTTGGTTTACTCTTCCTATTGCTAATAAAGTAAAAAAAAAGCAGTGAATAAGGGGCGATGAAGAGTTGATAATCACTAATCATCACTCTTTGTTTATTGTTCAATAATTTATGGCTAAAAAAATTCTTTTTGTCGAAGACGAACCAAGTCTCCAAAAAGCAATTAAAGAACTTCTTACTCAAGAAGGATACGAGGTTTTGAGTGCTTTTGACGGAGAAGAAGGCCTGAAAAAGGCGAAAGATCAAGATCCTAATCTTATTTTATTAGACCTCATTCTTCCCAAAAAAGACGGATTCGAGGTTTTAAAAGAATTGAAAGCAGATGAAAAGATGAAGGACATACCGGTAATTGTTTTAACCAATCTGGAAGGAATTGGCGACGTGGAGAAGGCCTTGAGCCTTGGAGCGAAAACTTATCTTGTTAAAGCCAACTACGAACTCGATGATGTTTTAAAGATGGTAAAAGACAACATAAGAAAATAATAAAAATTAATTAATAAATTTATGGCTAAAAAAATTCTTTTTGTCGAAGACGAACCAAGTCTCCAAAAAGCAATTAAAGAACTTCTTACTCAAGAAGGATACGAGGTTTTGAGTGCTTTTGACGGAGAAGAAGGCCTGAAAAAGGCGAAAGATCAAGATCCTAATCTTATTTTATTAGACCTCATTCTTCCCAAAAAAGACGGATTCGAGGTTTTAAAAGAATTGAAAGCAGATGAAAAGATGAAGGACATACCGGTAATTGTTTTAACCAATCTGGAAGGAATTGGCGACGTGGAGAAGGCCATTGAATTAGGCGCTACTACTTATTTGGTCAAGGCCAATTACAAGTTGGAAGACGTGGTAACAAAAATAAAAGATTTCTTAAAAGATTAAATGCAAGTTTCTGACCAGCAACTAAAGGCTTTTCTTGTTGATAGAAGATTAATTAAGAAAGATGTCATCGAGAAGGCAGAGAAGATTAGTAAAACCACAGGGAAAAGCCTAGAAGATGTTGTTTTAGATGAAAGCCTTGTTTCTGAGAAGGAGTTAATTAGGCTCAAAGCCTATATTTTGGGTATTCCTTTCATTGATTTACGGAAATTAGATATTGACTCCGAAACTTTAAGAGTTATCCCTGAATCAATTGCCAGAAAAAATAATATTGTTGCCTTTAAAAAAACATCAGAAGAATTAGAGGTAGCAATGTTAGACCCCTCTGATTTACAAACGATTGATTTTATAAAGAAAAAGACCGGCCTAAAAATAAAGCCACGTTTTACTTCCCCCGAAAGTTTGAACGAGGTCCTTAAACGATATCAAAAGAGCTTGGAAGCTGAATTTGGAGAAATTATAAGAAGGGAAGCAAGGAAGGCTCCTTTGCCGAAAGTTAAACTGATTGAAGGGAAAAAAGAAGAAGACAAAGACTTAAAAAAAGCGGCCCAAGAACTTCCTATCATTAAAATTGTAGATACATTAATAAAGCACGCTATTTTGCAGCGTGCTTCTGATATTCACGTTGAGCCAGGAGAAAAGGAGGTAGTTGTTCGTTATCGAATTGATGGCGTCTTACACGATGCCATGATTTTACCAAAACAAGTTCATACTGGAATAGTGGCAAGGATAAAGGTTCTTTCCAATTTAAAATTAGATGAACACCGTCTTCCTCAAGATGGCAGATTTAAAATCGAAACCAAAGATGAAAAAATTTCCTTTCGGGTTTCAATCCTGCCCACATTTTTTGGTGAGAAAGTGGTAATGCGTCTTTTATTGGAAGATGGTAAAAAATTCACCTTAGAAAGTTTGGGTTTTTGGGGCAAGGGATTAGAAATTATCCATTCAGCAATTAAGAAGCCTTACGGAATGATTTTGGCTACCGGACCGACTGGATGTGGAAAAACAACCACCCTTTATACAATTTTAGAAATTTTAAATCAGCCAGGAGTCAATATTTGCACCATCGAAGATCCTATTGAGTATCAAATCCCTCGAGTTAATCAAACCCAGGTCAATCCGGCAATTGGCTTTACCTTTGCCACGGGTTTAAGATCTTTAGTTAGACAGGATCCGAATATTATTATGGTTGGAGAAATCAGAGATTCGGAAACCGCTAATTTGGCGGTTAACGCCGCTCTAACTGGTCATTTGGTTCTTTCTACATTACACACTAATAATGCCTCTGGGGCCGTTCCTCGATTAATAGATATGGGCGTTGAACCATTTCTTATTTCTTCTACTCTGAATATTATTTTGGCTCAGAGATTGGCTCGCCAACTTTGTCCCGAAGGTAGAAAAAAATATAATTTGAGTGAGGCCCAGATTGAAGAAATGAGCAAAGATGTAAATTTAGATGATTTACTGAGGGTTTTAAAAAAGGAAAAAATTGTTCCCGAGTCTGCTAAATGGGAAAATATTGATTTTTATAAACCCGGGCCAACTAAGGATTGTCCAGATGGCTATAAAGAAAGAATAGGGATTCGAGAGGCATTAGAAGTTAGCGATACCATAAAAGAGATGATTATAAGCAGAGCCACTATCGATGAGATAGAAACTCAAGCCAGAAAAGAGGGCATGCTTGTTATGTTAGAAGATGGATTTGTAAAGGCGATCCAAGGCTATACATCCATTGAAGAGATTTTGCGCATTACCAGAGAATAATTTTATGTCAGTTTTTTATTACACAGCCAAAACTCAGGATGGCCAAACAAAAACCGGGACATTAGAGACTAAAGACGAAGAGAGTTTGGCATATGCTCTCAGAGAAAGGGGGCTTATTTTAATCTCTGGGCAGGTTCTTGGGGGAGAAAGAAAGAAAAAAGAAATTTCTTTAATTAACAAAATTAAAGGACTTTTGAAAAGAGTGCCACTGGTTGAAAAAATGATGTTTGCCCGACATCTAGCTGTTATGATTGGCGCTGGATTTTCTCTTAACAAAGGATTAGAGGTTTTAGCCAAACAAACCGTTAACCTAACTTTTAGAAAAATTATTGAAAATTTAAGTAATGGCATTAAAAAAGGACAAGCATTTGCTGATAACCTAGCTAAATATCCCAAGGTTTTCAATAATTTTTTTGTTAGCATGGTACGGGTTGGTGAAAAGGGTGGGAATTTGGAGAAAGTCTTGAATATTCTGGCTCAGTATCTTAAGAAAGAACATGAGTTCAAGGGTAAAGTAAGAGGAGCCCTCGTTTATCCGGCAGTGATAGTGATTGCTTTATTCGGAATTGGCATATTAATGATGGTTTCGGTTGTTCCCAAAATAAGTGCCGTATTTGAAGAACTCAATACGCCCCTACCTTTTACTACGCGCATTATTATTGCAATTAGTAATTTTTTAAGTAATTACTTCCTACTCGGGGTAATTATTTTTGTTATTTTAGTGATAATTATAATAAAATTTTTAAAAACCAGGCGCGGAAAACATATGTTGAGTTGGCTTTTTCTTAGATTGCCACTTTTGAAAGGAATAACCAGGAAAATGAATTGTGCCAAATTTGCCAGAAGTTTTTCTTCCTTGATGGAAAGCGGAGTACCGGTTGTCGAATCTTTAACCATTACTTCTCAAACCGTAAGTAATGTTTTTTATTCTAAATCTTTAATTGACGCTGCCACGGATGTTAAAAAAGGAAGAAACATTCAGGAATCCCTGGAAAAATATGAAGAAATTTATCCGATTCTGGTAATCCAAATGATCGGAGTTGGCGAACAAACCGGAGAGCTTTCTGACATCGTCAATCGCTTGGCTGATTTCTATGAAGAGGAGGTAACCAATATTACGACTAATCTTGCGTCTGTGATTGAGCCAATATTAATGATTATTATTGGCGCAGCCGTGGGCTTCTTTGCTGTTTCGATGATTCAACCGATGTACTCAATGATGCAGGCGCTATAAAATTTTCATGAAAAATGGGTTTTCCTTAATTGAATTCTTAATTATTTTCGGGGTTTTGACGATTGTTTTTCTTTTATCGATTACGGCTTTTTCTACTCTTACTAAAAAAAGCGATTTGGATGCGACCCATGATAATATTGTAAGTATTTTTAATTTAGCTCGTAATCGAACATTGGCTTCAGAGCAAGCATCTCGATACGGCATTTATTTCGATACATCGACCAGTCCTGACCAATATGTACTTTTTAAAGGCGACAATTATTTATTGCGCGATCCTGTATTTGATGAAATTCATATTTTACCTTCCAATATTGAGATTTCCCAAATCAGTTTTAATGGTTCGACTAACGAAGTTGTTTTTAATCGTCTGGATGGAAATACTTTTAATTTTGGTTCTATTGCCATTCATTCAATAAGAACCAATGAGATTAGGGATATATATATTTATTCCTCTGGAGAAATAAGTAATTATCCACCTTCTGTTCCGGGCGGTGGTCGAATAGTGGATTCAAGACATGTTCATTTTGATTTGGGATGGAGTATGGCCGGAGCCACTACTTTAAAGTTTAATTTTGTTAATGCCAGTAGAATAGAACAGATTTCAATGAGTGATTTTTTTTCTCCCACAGGATTCGATTGGGAAGGAGAATTTTTAATTAACAATGTAGTCCAGCACTTTATTATTCATACTCATCAATTAGACCCGGTTACTATTTTATGTATTCATCGGGACCGCAATGAGGGCAAAAACAATGAAGAGGTTTATGTTTATATAATTCAGGATGGCACAGAAAAAGAAATTGCCCATTACGACGATGATCAATTAGCCACCGTTAATAAAGGAATTTATGTTTGGAACCAAATGGAGATTCAATAAAAAGGGGTTTACAATCGTAGAAATTATTGTTGTGATAGCGATTATTGTTTCAGCTTTTATCGCCATTTTAAGTTTTTTTGCTTTTGATAGTCGGGTAAGCGACAGAGGAAGGATGAGATTGAGGGCCACTTCTTTAATTGAAGGAGCGACAGAAGCAGTGAGAAATTTCAGGGATAACAACGATTGGACAATCGACGGAATCGGAAGCTTAATTGTAGAAGTTAATTATCATCCCGTAATGGCGAGCAAGAGTTGGGATATTCTTTCTGGCAGTGAGGTTATAGATGGTTTTACTCGGTCGGTTGTGTTTAGCAATGTTTCACGAGACGGAAACGATAACATTGAACAATCCTATAATCCCTTCAATAACGACCCAGATACTAAAAAAATTAAAATCACGGTAAGCTGGACTGACCGTAATGGTTTGACCAGCGAGAGCCTGGAAACCTATTTAACGAATTGGAAAAGATAAAATGGGAAAAAAATTTTCAAAAAAAGGGTTTACTTTGATTGAGCTTCTTGTTTATTTATCGATATTCGGAATACTAATGGTTGCTATTACTACCTTCGCTTTCACGTTTATAGAAGCCAATGCTAAAAGCAAGATTAAAAAAGAAGTTTCCTTGGCTGCTTATTCAACCATAAAATCAATAACTTATGAAATAAAAAGAGCCAGCGATATTTATGAACCAACGAGTATTTTTATCAACCACCCGGGGCAGCTAAGCCTGACTACGATAAATAATTTACCAAGTGGCGAAAAAATAGGACATATAGATTTTTATTTAGATGGGGGTAGACTATATTTAAAAAGAGAGAGTCAGAACCCTCAAGCTTTAACTTCAGAGAACATTAGGGTTTCGGAATTAAAGTTTGAACATCTGTCTTATTTTCCGGACTCTGTAAAAATTATTTTGACTCTCGATTATAATTCAGCGGCTCCTAAGTATAATTATTCTTATTCCCTGATTTCGGTTGCGGATATCAGAAAATAAATGAATTTTATTAATCGTAAAAATGGTTTTATTGTAATTCTGGCTACTTTTTTGATTTTGGTAGCGGGCCTGATTATTGTTTTGGCAGCCGGTTATATAAGCATAAACAACGTAAAATCAGTTAGAAACAATATATATTCTCTCGGGTCTTATTATGCGGCCGAAGCAGGAATTGAAGATTCTCTTTTACGCCTGGTCAAGGGCATGAATTTACTTGCCAATAATACTTTAACAATTGGCAATGGAACTGCTACAATAGAAGTGATAGATTCGATCGGGGGTTCTAAGTCAATTATATCAACAGGCGATATTTCGGATAGGATAAGGAAAATAAGGGTTACATATATTATAAACACCGATCATGTTTCTTTTTATTACGGAGCCCAGGTTGGAGACGGCGGAATGATAATGGAAAACAACAGTCGGGTCAAGGGAAATGTCTTTTCGAACGGGAGCATTGTCGGAACCGCGGGGGCAAAGGGCTATATAGATTATTCAGTCAAGGTAGCCACAATCGGAAGCAGAATAGAAGGCTTGGTTATTGGTCAAGATGCCTACACCCATAATTGTAAGAATTGCAACATTACCGGTTCTCTTTATTATTCCGGCGGGGGTCAGGAAAATTGCAACGCGAGTCAAGGGATTAAAGAACATCCTGTCCAGGATCCGGAGAATCTTCCTATTTCAAGTGAACAGATAAACGGATGGAAAAACGATGCTTTAAAAGGCGGAGTTTTTATTAATAATTATACTGTTTTAACTGGTCAAACCGATTATTTGGGTCCCAGAAAAATCGAAGGAAATCTGGTTCTACAGAATAACTCCACCTTAATTGTCAACGGGACAATTTGGGTGACTGGTAATATTATTTTAAACAACGGATCTTTATTGTTGCTCGATAGCGGATACGGGTCAGCAAGCGGCATTATTGTTGCTGACGGCAGAATTAATGTTTTAAATGGGTCGAATATTCAGGGCTCTGGCCAAGAAGGAAGCTATATTATGCTCATATCAACCAATTCTTCATTGAATCCGCTTAATCCAGCCATCGATGTGATGAATAACGCCCAAGGGGCCATTTTCTTTTCTTCCAATGGTTTAATTCGTCTTCATAATAATATGCTGGTAAGAGAAGTTGTAGGCTATGGTCTTTATCTTGATAATAACGCAATTATTGAATATGAGATTGGTCTTTCAGACACTTCTTTCAGTAGTGGACCGGGCGGTTCCTGGGAACTGTCTGAGTGGAAAGAAATAGAATAATATGAGATTTAAAAATACAATTTTTTCAAATATTTACGGCAATCCTTCTGCTTTCGGACTGGATTTGTCCGATTTTTCTATAAAAATCGCCCAGCTTAAAAAAAGAAGGAAGTTTTTCGAATTAAAAAGCTATAATCGGATTCCTATGCCCGAAGGAGTAGTTGAAGGGGGAATTATAAAAAACGAGAAAAAATTAATTGATATATTAAGGAAGTCAACAAGCACCGTAAAAGGAGGCTCCATTAAAACTCCTTATGCTGTCTGTTCTTTACCAGAACAGCACGGTTTTATTAAAATAATCCAGTTGCCCAAAATGAAACCAGAAGAGGTAAAACAGGCAATTAGGTGGGAGGCCGAAGCGAATATTCCCTTTTCTCTTGACGAAGTATACCTGGATTGGCACATCATTCCTTCGAAGAGAAGAGATGATCGTATAGAGGTTTTAATAAGTGCCGTTCCCAAAAATTTAGTTGACGAATATTTGGGAGTATTTAGGGAAGCAAATATCGAACCTATAGTTTTTGAGATAGAGTCAACGGCCACAGCTAGAAGTTTAATTAAAGATGAATTTTCCTCTAAGCCGGTTTTAGTTATAGACTTGGGATTTAACCGGACAAGCTTTATTATTTTTGCCGGTCAAAGCATCAGATTCACGAGCAGCATTTCTACGGTTTGCACCAAGGAGTTTATAGATGCTATCGCCGGGAAGTTAAACACTTCGTTAAAAGAGTCTCAATTATCGAAAATTAAAATCGATTTAAGCAAAAAAGAGGAGGGGGATAAAATCTTTAATGCCTTAATCCCCTGTTTAACTAAATTAGTTGACAAGATTAAAGACTGCGTTATCTTTTATCAAGAATCTAACGAACACAGTCTCGATTACAAAGAAGGGATTTCCGAGATAATCATTTGCGGAGGAGGAGCCCATCTCAAAGGTTTGTCCCAGTATCTTTCGGCGCGATTGAAGATACCGGTTAAATTGGGAAATCCCTGGGTAAATATTCCCTATCCCAAAAACAAAATACCGGCAATTCCCTATGACGAATCTCCTGATTATGCCACTGTTTTGGGGCTGGCCTTAAGAGGTATAGAAATAAAATGTTAACAATAAATTTAATACCGCCACAACAAAAAGAAAGAATTAAATTAAAGATTTATTACCAGAATATTATTTCTTCTGGCTTTATTCTTTTTCTTTTGATTTTGTTATTAATCATATTTTTAGCTGGGATTTTAATTTTTTTACATTTTAGATATTTATTTATTGAGGACAAGATTAGCGTAGAGCAATCAAAAATTATTCAGACCGAAAGTTATAAAGGAATGGAGAAAAAAATAACTAATTTAAATAAAGAATTATCGGAAGTGAAAGAAATCCAGGACAAAAGAAGCGATACTTACCAAATCTTAAATGATATTTCTCAAAATTTACTAATTGGTGTAAGGATTTATAATTTAAGAATAGACAAATCTTCTAATCAGGTTACGGTAATAGGATTTGCTCCTCTTCGAGAAAACTTATTGAATATAAAAAGTATTTTGGAAGCCAACCCAAAATACAATAAAGGTGAAATTGATTTTCCTCTTTCAAATCTTGCCAATTCCTCTAATATTAATTTTCGCTTCAGTTTTACCTACACTCCATGAATACTAAGCAAAAAATTTCTATAATTTCTGGCCTGATTCTTCTTGCGTTGATTCTAATAATCTTTTTTGTAGTAAGGCCAATATTTTTGGAAATACAAAAAGTTTCTTTTATGATCAGTCAAAGCCGAGATAAGCTTCTTTTAATAGAAAAGACGGACCAGGATTATTTTAAGCAGATTGAATCTGATTATGAGGAAATTACCAATAATATCGCAATTGTCAAAAGCGGCTTGATAGACGAAAATCAGGCAGTAGAATTTTTTATGGATTTGGAAAAAACTGCCTCATTAACCTTTAATAAATTAGAGATTAACGCAAGCAATTTTCCGGTCTTAGACCTTGCTCTTATCGGTAGTTTTCCCGATTTAATGAGATTTTTGGGATGGCTGGAAAAAGGAAAATATTTTCTTGACGTCGAATCGCTGGACATAAAGCAAACGAGCGAGCGGGAAACATTACTTGGCTTTTCATCGGGCGATGTGAGAACTTCTCTAAAAATAAAAGTCTATACCAAGAAATAAAAATCAATGAATATAGGGAGGATATCAAAATCACTTAAAGTTTTTCTATCTAAACACTGGAGAAAGTGGACAATTTTAGCGATTTTAGCTATGGTTATTTATATTGGATTTGTTGCTTACGAATATGTTTATAAGCCGATTTATCAATTTAAAGAAGTGACAGCCCAAAGATTGGGAATTAAAAGACAGATTTATCAGCAAATAATGGATTTTTATTCGAAATCACAACAAGATGTTAATGATATACTTAATAAAAATTATCCCGACCCTTTTAAGTAAAAATTCTAAATCCTAATCCCTGCCTGCCGGCAGGCAGGTCTAAATCCTAAATTAATATGAAAAAATATTTACTTTTTATTTTAATAATTTCCGGACTGGTTTTGCCGATATTTGTCCGGGCCAGTATATTAAGCGGGCCGATAGTTCCTTGCGGCGGGCAAGGACAAAACCCCTGTACTCTCTGCGATATTTTTGTGATGGCCAAGAACATTATAGATTTTCTTTTGCTGATAATTTTCTTTGTAGCCACAATTTTTATTGTTATCGGAGGAATAAGAATGCTGACTTCGGCCGGTTCCCCGGAACACGTTGACCGCGGCAAAAGAATGATTACTGCTGCAATAGTTGGAGTAATCATTGCTTTGCTTTCCTGGATTCTTCTGGCCGAATTATTCATTGCCTTGGTAGGAAAGACGACAGCCGAAGGTGGTGACGTTGGACAGGGTTTCCCCTGGCCCTGGAACGAGATTCAGTGTGTTGGGGGAGGAGTTGTCGAGCCGCCAGAAACTTCAGTTTTTTGTTGTTGTGATTTAAGTGACGGAAGTTATACCTGTAGCACCTATTCTGGTATGACCGAATGTCAATCCGATTGTTCAACTCATTGCCAGGGATTTTCTGGCTATATCAGGAGTTGTTGTGTTTACGCTAAAGGTTCCTGCGGAGGCGCTCCGGGAAGTAGATGCGATAAGATGAGTGCAGCAGGATATTGTTTCAATAATGAATATTGGTGTGTTGTCGGTGTAAAAGATCAAATTGTTAATGTATCTGTTGATTTAATCTCTCTTTTAAATTGTATGAAGAACACCCTTCCCAAAGATGCTTCTCGTAATATCTCATCTATTACCGATAATAGCGGGGGAAGATGTATTACTGCTTGGGCCGCTCCGCAATGCAGCGGTAGTACTGATTCCTGTACTGGAACCTGTTGTGCTCATATACAAAACTCTTTACATTATGGAGGAACAGGTTGTCGTGGTTATTCTTATGCCGTAGATTTTGCCGATGAAGCTTCTTATAATATAATCAAAAGCGCTGCCCTGGGATGTTTTCCTTCTGGTTTGCAGGTTATCAATGAAGGAAATCATGTGCATATAGAACTTCAGGGCGAAGCCCAGAAGGATGGTTGTTTATAAATTAAATAAATTCAATTCGGCCCTTATAGCTCAATGGATAGAGCTCCTGCCTTCTAAGCAGGGGATGTAGGTCCGATTCCTACTGAGGGCAAAATGAGTAAAGACAAAATCTTTCTTTTTTTAGTTTTAGCCTTGATTATCATTTTTGTTTTAATCTCTGATTTACCCCGTTATTTGTTAGAAAAACGGGGTGAATTTTTAATTAAAATCCATGGTCCTGATGTTGTGACCAAAGATTTAATCGAGAAAAAGGAACCAATATATAGCAAAGGAATTTATCTTACGTCCTATACTGCTTCCAATCATCGCTTAGAGGTTTTACTGGATTTAGTTAAAAGAACCGAGCTTAATACCATGGTGATTGATATTAAAGACTATACTGGTCGAATTTCTTTTGACACGAATAGCGATTTAATCAACGAAATTGGTTCGGAAAGGATTCTTATAAAAGATATAAAGGCTTTGATTGACAGGCTTCACGAAGAAGGCGTTTATGTAATTGCCAGAATTGCGGTTTTTGAAGACAATTACTTGCCAGGCGAAAGACCTGATTTAGCCCTTAAAACAAGAAATGGAAATCTCTGGCGGGATTTTAAGGGCTTGACCTGGGTTGACCCGTCTTCGCAGGAAGTTTGGGATTATAATATTGAAATCGCCAAAGAAGCAGCCAGGGCTGGTTTTGACGAAATTAATCTTGATTATATCCGTTTTCCTTCCGATGGCGCCACGGCATTGATTAGTTATCCTTTTTGGGATGGCAAGACTTTGAAAAAAGAAATCATCAAGCAGTTTTTTGAATATTTTAATCAAAAAATTAAGCCAATGGGTGTTTTTATTTCGGCTGATTTGTTCGGTTTAACCCTGACTACTAACAATGACATGAATATTGGCCAATGGCTGGAAGATGCTGCTCTTTATTTTGATTATATCTGTCCAATGGTTTATCCTTCTCATTATCCAACTGGTTTTAGGGGGTTTGAGAATCCCGCTGTTTATCCTTATGAAGTAATTTATGGGGGACTGACTATTGGTATGGAGAGATTGGCCAGTGTTTCGGTCTCGATTCCAGATAAGCCAATAGCAAAGATAAGGCCGTGGCTTCAGGATTTTGATATGGGGGCAACCTACGATGCGCGAATGGTAAATTTGGAGAAAAAAGCGGTTTATGATGCGGGAGCTTATGGCTGGCTTTTATGGAATCCCAGTAATATTTATACAGAGGGGGCGTTAGAAGAAGAATAAATCCCCGCTTAGTACTTGACTTAAGAGTAAAAATCTGCTATTCTAATAGCAGATCTTTAAAGAAAGGAGCCTTGGATGAAAAACAAATTTATTGTCGAAGCTTTTTAGGGTATTGGCGCATTTAGGCCTTAGGCAAAAGAGAAGGAAAGGAGAGGAAATCTTGGATGAGAAAGACCCGAATGGGGAACTAGCAAGAGAAATCTTTGTAAGCCTGGGTCCGTGGGGCAGGATCAAAAACCTTACAACTGAGGAAAAAAACGCGCTGGAACTGTTTTTGCAGAAAGGTAAGTCAACCCAAACACTAAACCTGGGTTGTGGCAAGGTATTTCTTGATCCGGTATTCGCGATGAGAGTAGAACGAGCAGTTCAAAAGTATGGCCATGATGTTTATGACATCATCAATGACATCTTCTGTGGATTTCCCGAGGACGGGCTGAACGAAGAGGTGGATTCCTCACAAAAAAAGCTTCTCTAATGATAGGAGGCGCCTAAAAAGAAAAGCAAAAGGGAGTGACATCAGTCGCTCCCTTGATTTTTTTTTGATTTTGAGGTAGTATATAAATTATGGTGGCTATGGTGTAATGGCAGCACTAGAGTTTGTGGAGCTCTCAGAGCGGGTTCAAATCCCGTTAGCCACCCGGGTAAAAATAAAAAGACCCGAGATTTTTTCTCGGGTTTTTGTTATAATGAAAGTATAATTATTAATCAATAAATATATGAATAACAAGACCTCGGTAGTGATAATAGTTACAATAATTGTTGTGGCTTTAGCCATTGTTGGCGGTGCTGCTTGGTATGTTCTTTCTGGGAAACAACAATCAACAGACCAGACCAAGCTTCCAGGAAGTCATGCTGGTTGTATTGATAGGTGTGGTGACGGGACTTGCCAGGAAGTTGTTTGCTTAGCAACAAATTGTCCCTGTGCCGAAACACTTAACACCTGTCCCCGGGATTGCAATAAAGAGCACGTGGTTTCTGGCTGCAAAAATCTTTGGTGGTATGACAGTGAGCATTCTACCTGCCAACAACCAAAACAATTCTGTGGAGCTTATATGTATCAAGGGCTTCAAACCTTCGAGACTAAAGAGGCATGTGAGCAGAATATAACAGTTAGAGGTTTGAAATGAAGAATATGGGCTTGAGCCTGCCAAGCAAGAAAAGAATGGCAAGTTTTCTTTTTAAGAATAACCCAAACAGGTTCTAATTTGTTCCGCCCAACGACCCTGGTAAAATCGCTTTTTATAGAGGCGATTTTTTGATAGAATAGAAGTATAATAATTATTTTTAAAAAACTATGAAATTTTCAAAAGGATCAGTCGCAACAACGATTGTAATTATTGTTCTGGCTTTAATTATTATTGCGGGAGGGATTTGGTATTTTATTACCAATAAACCGACAGCATGTACCCAAGAAGCAAAACGTTGTCCAGATGGAACATATGTTAGCCGAACTGGTAAGAATTGTGAGTTTGTAGAATGTCCCGTGGCTCCTGGATGCAAAAATCTTTGGTGGTATGACAGTGAGCATTCTACCTGCCAACAACCAAAACAATTCTGTGGAGCTTATATGTATCAAGGGCTTCAAACCTCCGAGACTAAAGAGGCATGTGAGCAGAATATAACAGCTAGAGGTTTGAAATGAAGAATATGGGTTTGAGCTCTAATAGCGCCTGCCTGCCGGTAGGTAGGCCACTCGCTCACCCTGGCAAAGTCGCCTTTTTATTAAGGCGGTTTTTTGGTAGAATAAAGATATGGAAAAATTAAAACATAGGCTAATAAGGCAAAGAAATACAAGACAACAATCCGCTTTAAGAATTATTCCTCTGGGAGGGATGGAAGAGGTCGGCCGGAATATGACTGTTTTTGAATACGGCGACGATATTGTTATTTTGGATATGGGTATTCAGTTCCCGGAAGAAGATATGCCCGGCATTGATTTTATTGTCCCCAACGTCAGTTATTTGCGCGGCAAGGAAAAAAATATTCGCGGAGTAATTTTTACCCACGGACATCTTGACCATATTGGCGCTGCTCCGCTACTTTTGAAAAAACTCGGTTATCCGACAATTATTGGAAGAGACTTAACCATTGCCCTAATCGAGAAAAGAATGGAAGAATACGCCAAAGAATCGGTTAAGCGTCTAAAGATTATTAAGGTTAAATCAATTAATGATCGGTTTAATTTAGGTAAATTCAGAATCGGCTTTTTCAATGTGGAGCATTCAATTATGGATGCGGTTGGCGTTATTATCAATACGCCGAACGGAACGATTATTCATCCGGGCGACTGGACAATGGAGAAAAATCCGATCAATCAACAAGCAATTGCCTATAATCATTTATCTTTTTTGCCGGCGCCAAAAATTTTAATGCTTGAAAGCCTGGGTTCGCTCGATACTACCCACGAATTGGTCTCGGAAAAAGACATGTATGCCAATCTGGAAAAACTTATCAGAGAGGCAAGGGGCAAGGTAATCATTGGCACTTTTTCTTCTCAAATAAAAAGGATTAGCCATATTATCGAATACGCCAAAAAAATCGGCAAAAAAGTTGCCCCGGACGGTTACGGCATGAAAATGAATATTGAAATAGCCCAAGAACTGAAATATATAAAAGCCGGTAAGGAAGTACTTATTCCCATCGAAGATATCCATAAATATCCGGAAAATAAAATTATAATTATTTGTACTGGAGCACAGGGTGAAGGCAATGCGGTTTTATCGCGGATAATTACCGGCAATCACAGATTCATCCGCATCAAAAAAAACGATACCATTATTTTCTCATCGTCCGTTATTCCCGGAAACGAAAGAACAATTCAGCGATTGAAAGACAGTCTTTATCGCAAATGCGATAATGTCGTTCATAACGACATAATGGATGTTCATATTAGCGGCCACTCCAATGCCGCCAGTATTAAAGAAATAATAAAGCAAATCCGGCCAGATTTTTTTCTGCCGGTTTATGCCAATCATTATTTTTTAAAGGAAGCGGCGAAATTGGCCATGCAGTCCGGAATTTCCAAAGATAAAATATTTGTTCTTGATAACGGTTCAATTATTGAATTTCAAAACAGAACAGCCAGGGTTCTAAACAAAAAAATTGATACCAGTTATGTTTTTGTCGACGGGCTGGGTATTGGCGATGTCGGTCACATTGTTTTGCGCGACCGCCAGACAATGGCCGAGGACGGAATGTTTGTAATTATAACTACAATAGACCGGCAAACCGGAAAAGTTAAAAATAATCCGGATATTATTTCTCGCGGATTTATTTACATGAAAGAATCAAAAGAACTTTTAACGGAAGCACGTAAAAAAGTAAAAGAAATTGTTAGACATACAACTATTGCCGGCGCGCCGATTGACTGGGCATATGTTAAAGATAATTTACGGGACAAAATGGGTCAATTTTTATACAGTAAAACCCGGAGGAGGCCGATGATTTTGCCGGTAATAATTGAAGTATAGCGTGGATTCAAAATTAAAATTTTACAAAAGGCACATACACGTTATGTGCCTTTTTCAAAAAATCCGCCCACGAGGGGTCGGATTTTTTGTTTTAAATTTTTGAAAAATTTAAAAAATCGATTAGGAAAGATGCTTTGAAACAAGCTTCGTCATTTCAAACATATTTACGGTTCCTTTCCCACCAAATACCGCTTTTAAGTTTCCGTCGGCATTGATGTTGCGCTTGTTATTCTTATCCTGAAGGTCATTCGTTTTGATATATACCCAAAGTTTCTTGACTACCTCCGATCTGGGCATCGGGCCATTGCCGACTACCGTAGCCAGCTCCTCGCTGACTTTTAATGGCTTCATGAACGCAGCATTAGGTTTTCTTTTTGCCATAAATTTATTTATTTAATTATTATTAAGGCATTTGCCTATATAATTATATTATAGAGCATAAATAAATAAATTCAAAGGTTTTGCGGGCTTTTTGGGTTTTAGCGGTTTTTGTTTACATTAAATTTATTGAAATGATATAATAGGAGTTCAAAGGTCTGAAAGTTCAAATTAATAAGTAATTATTAAAAAGTAAGACAAAAAATATGAAAGGATTTGTGGATAATATTGAAAAAGAAACCTTGGAAAATACTAATTTTCGCAAGGTGCTTTATACCGGGAAACACAGCCAGTTGGTATTGATGAATCTTCAACCAGGAGAAGAAATCGGAATGGAGGTTCATCCTGACAATGACCAATTTTTCCGTTTTGAAAAAGGGCAAGGTAAATGCATTATTGACGGTAATGAATACGAACTCAAAGACGGTACAGCAGTGGTTGTGCCGGCTGGCGCCCAACACAATATTATTAATGTGTCCGATACGGAAGAACTCAAGCTGTATACTATCTATTCTCCGGCCCATCACAAAGACGGCATTGTGCGCGCGACCAAAGAAGAGGCCGTAGCCAACGAAGCGGAATTTGACGGGAAAACCACCGAATAATTAAAAATGAAGACAGAAATTATAAACCAGAAAAAAAGTAAAATTTTAGTGGCTGTAATTGATTGGGATGGCACCATTTCATTGTTAAGAGAGGGATGGCAAAAGGTGATGCAAGAATTTATTGCTAATTATATTTCTTCTGGCAGTCCACAAAAGAAAGATTTTGACTGGGCAAAGAATTTTATTATTAAAACTTTGGGAGAAAATACCATTGATCAGATGCTCGGCATAATAGAAAAATCAGTTAAAAATAAGAGAAAAATACTTGCCGAGAAATTACGCCGAGAATATAGGGATATCCTTGAAGAAAAAATCAGAGCTAAAAGGATTAAACAAGCTAAAAATAATCCGGATAAATTTATAGTAAGAGGTATCGCCCAATTTTTAGAAGCGTTAAAGAAAAGAGATATAAAAATACTCGTTTTCAGTGGCTCAGAACAAAATGGGAAAAACGGGATAGGACAAGAAGCAAGAATTTTAAGATTAGAGCATTATTTTGATGGCGTATTTGGTTATAACGGACCGGTTCGTCCTTACAATAAAGACAATGTTTTAAAGTGGGTGATAAAAAAATATAGAATAAAAGACCCATCGCAAATATTGGTTGTTGGCGATGGGCCCAAAGAAATAAAAGTAGGTAAGAAATTCGGAGCAATTACTATTGGTTTAATGAGTAAAAATATAACCAAGGAAATTTTAATAAAATCAGGCGCTGATTTTGTTGTTTATGATTCAACTGATTTAGTAAAGTGCTTAAAATTATTGCAAAAATAAAAAATTTAGTGTAAATTAATATCCTATGATAAATTATAATGATTTAAAACCGGGAACGGTTTTTATTTTAGATGGCCAACCATATCAGGTGGTTGAGTTTAATTTTGTGAGAATGCAGCAAAGAAAGCCTGTTGCCCAGACGAAAATCAAAAATTTGATTAACGGTAAAATCATCAGCCGCAGTTTTCAGCATACGGAAAGCTTTGCGGAGGCGGAAATTAAATACCGCGAAGTGAAATTTTTGTACGTTCATCGCAATAAGTTTGTATTTTGCGAAATAAGTGACCCATCAAAGAGATTCGAAATCGCAGAAGAGCAAATCGGTGATGCGGCCAAGTTTTTAAAGCCGAACAGCAATATCGATGTAATGGAATTTGAGGACAAAATCGTGAATGTGTTTTTGCCGATTAAAATGGAATTCAAGGTTATTGAAGCGCCGCCATCGATTAAAGGCAATACTGCTCAGGGCGGAGTAAAAGCGGTTAAGATTGAGACCGGCACATTAATAAATGTCCCCTTGTTTATTGAGCAAGGAGACATTATCAGAATAAACACCCAAAACGGAGAATATACAGAAAGAGTCGAAAAAGGGAAATAATTTACCCAATATGCTTTTTAATCAATTCTTTCATTTGGGCAACATTGTTTTCTTTTTGTTCCAAAAAATCGGCCCAGAATCTTTTACACTCTTCGCAATTTCCCGCATCACTAATATAATATCTCTTTACGCGCCAGATTGATTTTTGTTCCTGGGTCAACTGGAGCATTAAATTGTAAAGATTATTGTCCATAGATTTACCCTGTTAATTAACAGGGTGATTTTAATAATTACTCTATTATTATAGCAAAAATTGTGCTAATTTAGGATATATGGAAGACTTTTTCATCCAACCATTTCTTTTGGGAATTTCAGTGGGGATTTTTTGTTTTACCTATTGTGTGTCTTTTATTGCGCCGTATTTGGTTTCCGAGGAAAGAAAATTAGCCAAGAATTTTAAAGTGATTTTGGAATTTATTCTCGGTCGTTTAGGTGGCTATATTCTTTTTGGCGCAATTTTTGGCTATTTGGGAGAAAAAATTTCCAATCAAGCAGTAAATTTGATTTTGATTATTTCTCTGATGGTTTTGGCAGTCGTTTTGATTTTTTATGCCTTGGGTCTTTTAAAACCCAAGGGCATTTTTTGTTCATCAAAATATATTAAATTCAGGGAAAAATCACCGCTTTTGATGGGATTTCTGATGGGCATAAATATCTGTCCGCCGTTTTTAATGTCTTTGGCTTATGTTTTTTCCTTACACAGCGCTTTTAAAGGAATAATTTATTTTTTGATGTTCTTTTTGGGGACAACGCTTTATTTTCTGCCAGTTGCCTTTTTGGGATTTTTAGGAAAAATGAAGGAATTTCGCCTGATCGCCCGAGTTGCCGGTTTAATTGTTGGTTTTGCCTTTTTGACTTACGGGATTTATTATATTATTAGAGGTCTGACCTTGTTTCATGGAATTTAAGCTCAGATTTATTTTACATGTCGACACGTGTCGCCGCTTCCAGCGAAGCGTCGCACTAATTCTCGGCCAAAATTTTGCCTGCGGCAAAAACCATGCTTTTGGCCTCCGAAATTGTCTCAGTGTAAAATAAATCCTCGCGATAATTATGAAAAAGTTTTTTGCCATTTTGTTTTTAATTTTGATAGTCGGTCTGGCCGGGTATTTGATTTTTAGCAGGGAAAAGGGGGTTAAACAAGCGAATAATAGCGAAGGATTTTATCAAGCAAAATTTTTTGAGAAACTATCCGACAATCTGGTGCAATGCGGTTTATGCCCGAATCGCTGCGTTTTATCCGAAGGTCAAATTGGTTTATGCAAGGCGAGAAAAAATATTGGTGGCGAGCTTTATTCTTTAAATTACGGCAATGTGGCTGCCCAGCATGTTGACCCAATTGAGAAAAAGCCTTTTTTCCATTTTTTGCCCGGGGCCAAAGCATATTCGATTTCTACCACTGGTTGTAATCTGCGCTGTTCCTTTTGCCAGAATTGGGATATTTCCCAAGTTTTTCCCTGGGAGGTAAAAACAACCAAAATGACACCAGAGCAGGTAGTTAACGATGCGCTGCAAAGCGGAAGCGAAGTAATTGCTTTTACCTATAACGAGCCGATTGTTTATTATGAATATGTTTACGATGTAGCAAAATTAGCCAAAGAAAAGGGGCTAAGAACCGTAATGGTGAGCAACGGCTATATTAATCCCGAACCATTAAAAGAATTATTACCTTATATCGATGCTTATAAAGTTGATTTGAAAGCGTTTAAAGAAGAATTTTATTCCAAATTTACCGGTGGACATTTGGCGCCGGTTTTGGAAACAATAAAAACCATTAAAAATAGCGGTGTTTGGCTGGAAATTGTGAATTTATTGATTCCCGGAGAAAACGACAGCGAAGAAGAAATAAGAGATATGGCAAAATGGATAAAAGAAAATGTGGGCGACGATGCACCGCTTCATTTTTCGGCCTTTCATCCGGAATATAAATTACAGAATTTGCCGTCAACTCCGTCGGAAACAATAATTAAAGCCAGGCAGGTTGCCATGGAAGAGGGATTAAAATTTGTTTATACCGGAAACATTATTTATCCCGAAGGAGAATCAACTTATTGTCCGGGGTCAAAAGAGATTGCCATTGAAAGACGGGGTTATATGATTCAAGCCAATAATTTAGTTGACGGCAAATGTTTGGATGGTGAAGTAATTCCCGGGATTTGGAAATAAGAAAATAAATGAAAAAAGTAATAATTTTTGTTATATTTATAGTATTGGTCGTGGGAGCGGCTTTGGTTATAGACCAGGGAAAATTGAAATTTATGAAAAAACAAGAAGGAAATAAAAATAACATTCAAAAAGATGAGGAACCGGTGCGCGAAGCGGTTGTGGCTGGGCAATTTTATCCCGGTTCAAAAGAAGAATTAAGCTCAATGATTGATGATTTTTTAACTAAAGCAGAATTGCCAAAATTAGATTCATATGTCCGCGCTTTGATTGTCCCTCATGCTGGTTATGTTTATTCTGGCCAAGTGGCGGCATATGGATATAAAGCATTGGTAGGAAAAAATATAGATACAGTTATTTTGATCGGTAATAGTCATCAGGAATATTTTGATGGCGTTTCGATTTACCCCAAAGGATATTTTGAAACCCCGCTTGGTAAGGTTGAAATTGATGTAGATTTGGCGGGAAAATTAATGGAGGCAAATGACAAAATATATTTTAAAGAAAGCGCTCATTTAGAAGAACATTCTTTAGAGGTGCAATTACCGTTTTTACAAAAGATTCTAGGGTCGGGCTGGAAAATTGTGCCAATTATTTTAGGCAATCAACCGGGTGCAGCCGATATTTTGGTTAATGCCCTAAAGCCCCTGATGAATGATAATATTTTACTTGTTGCCAGCACTGATTTATCGCATTATCCAAATTACGAAGACGCTAAATATGCCGATAATAAGACGATTAATGGAATTTTAACCGGTAAAAGAGAAGAATTTAGAAAAGCAATAACAAATACCGAAAAAGAGAACATTGATAATCTACAAACCTGCGCTTGCGGTCATGATGCGATTGAAGTGATAATGGGCTTAATGGAGGGCAAAAAATCACAATTATTAAAATATGCTAATTCAGGCGATGTATCCGTGGGTGACAAGTCACGTGTAGTTGGTTATGCCGCGATTGCTTTTACAAGCGATAAATCTGAAACAGAACTGAACAAAGAACAACAGAAAAGATTATTGGAGATTGCCAAGCAATCCCTAGAATCATATCTTAAAGAAGGAAAGATTCTTAAATTTGAAGAAGAAGATTCGCTTCTGAATAAGCCAATGGGCGCTTTCGTGACCCTGAAAGAGCATGGCGAATTAAGGGGCTGTATCGGTGTGTTCGAGCCGGATATTCCTTTATATCAAGTTGTGGCCGAAACAGTGATTTCTTCGGCAATTAATGATCCAAGATTTATGCCGGTGACCAAGGAAGAATTACCATTATTGGAATATGAAATTTCAGTTTTAAGCCCACTGAAAAAAGTTGATTCTTACAAAGACGTAGAAATCGGCAAACACGGAGTAAAAATTGTTAATGGTTCAAAGGGTGGGGTTTTCTTGCCTCAGGTAGCCACGGAAAATAATTGGGACAGAGATACATTTTTAAGTATTTTATGTACTCAAAAAGCCGGCTTATCAGCCGACTGTTGGAAAGACGAGGATACGGACCTTTACGTTTTTACTGCTCAAGTTTTTGACGAAGAGAGTGTTAAGTAGATTAAAATTATAAAATTCAAAATTCCCAAAAAGATTAAAGCTTGAAAAATACCGAAGATTGGAACAAGAAAAATACTAACCAGGAAAGCGCCAAGGCAAGAACCGATTAAGTCCGCGCCATAAATGATACCTGCTTGCCCTCCGTAGCTCGAAGAGCGAAGGAGGGTTTTTTGTTCCAAATATAATTTATTAATAATCGGAAATTCAAAACCAACAATTGCACCAATTAGACCAGTGGCAATCAAGAAAGTTATTTCTATAAAAATTGATGATTTGAGCGAAATTCTAAATAAAGAATAAAATCCGAATAAAAGAATCAGCGAGAAGACAATTATTAAAGCGTGAATTTTGATTACAGATTTGATTGTTTTTTGCTCTAATTTTCTATTTGCCAGCCAGGAACCTAGAGCCATTCCTGCCATTAAGGCGGTGATGATGAGAGAAATTTTGTAATATAAATATCCGTAAAAAATCTGAAACCCGAAAATAATTATTATTTCGATTGCCATTAAAGAAAATCCCGCAATTGCCATAGTAATCGGGAATAGATTTTGGGTATTGTTTTTAGATTTTTTCTGCGAGAAAAATAACACCCAAAACCCAAGAATCAAAAAGATAGCAACCCAGATAAAATTCACTTCTCCAAACCATTGGAAAAATTTGGCTAATTTGGGATAAAAAGAAGAAACCCAATAAGTAAAATTATAATAATAACTAATTGGTAGTTGGTCTTGATTTATTTTGGCTGTTTGATTTTTATTCAATAAATCATTTAAAGTTCGAACCCTGTTATTGTTCAATCTGTATTCAATATATTCTTCATTTACAAAATTACTTTTTATTTCCCTTTCTTTAAATCTTTGGATGAGTGAATCCGGATTATCATCAAGCTGATTTTGAGAAGCAATAAATAAATGCTGGTCTTCGGGAAGGACTAGAATATAATCAAAATTATTATTAAGGGCTTTATATAAAGAAACATCCAAACTTTCTATCTCCGGACCGAAATAATTAGCTGATAATTTTAAATAGGTTGATAAAATCCCGTTTTCGGATAAATGAATTTTTGCTTCTTCATAGAATTCATCGGTATAAAATCTATTTGTCATGGCAGTCGAGGGATTTGGTAGGTTTACGATTATTAGATCAAATTTTTCCGCACTATTTTTTAAAAAATATCTGGCATCTAGATTAATTATTTCAACTCGTTTATCATTCAAATTAACCGATAAGTTATTAGAAAGATATTTTTCGGTAGTTTTAATCAATTCAGAGTCTAATTCCAAATAATAAATCTTATCCGGATTATGTTTTAAGATTTCTTTTATAATCCCATTAAAACCATTACCGATTAAAAGTATATTTTTAGGATTTTGATGATATAAAAGCGGGATATGAACGTATTCATTAAAAATTTCTTCTTTGTTGGTCCCCAGGAATAGTCCGCTTTCATAAAAATTATACTGGTCTTTTAATTGGGTTACAGCGATATTTCCGTAAAGAGAATTTTTTGATTCAATTAAAGTTTGATTTGGAAATCGGAAAACATTGGTTTGGTAATCAATAAAAGGAGAAAAGATAAATATGAGAATAAAAAAACCAAAAAAAGCAATTGATAAAAATTTTAATCCAGCAATTTTTCTATGTGCCAAAATAAAAATCCCGGCTAATAAATTTAGTAAAGCAATAATTGAAGCACCATAAAATTCATTAACGAAAATTAAAAAATAACCGAAAGCCAATCCCCCGATAATAAAACCAATTGTTTCTAATATATAGGATTTTCCAATGGCTCGACTTAATTCTATACCTTGGTAATTATATTTCCACAATCTGGCGATAATCGTGAATTGTAGGCCCAAAACCAAGCATAAGGGAGCTAAAACAATAAAACCATACAAAAGCGCAGGAATTAAATTGGGTATTTGGCCAGCTTGAGCGGTGATTAAAATTCGGGAAAAACGAATTAAGAATATTTCCAAACTTAGAAATATGGGAATTAAAATATTGGAGATAACAAGAAGTTTAAAGATATTTTCTTCTTTAACCAATTTATTCAAAAGTAAACTGCCAATACCCGTCCAAAATAACCAAGAAAAAAGAGTCCAGCCAATAAAAAATTCATTGCCAAAAAAACTGGTATTTAGTTCTCGGATAACAATCAACTGTGAGACAATCGATGTGATACCGAGGACGATTAGAGAAAAAATAATTGCCCTTTTCACATTAGATAGGTTATAATAAAATATAATAAGTATCAAGTAATGAGTAACAATTAATAAGTAATAAATATTATGGCGAAAGTTATTCAACAAAGAGACAAATGCATTGGTTGCGGAACTTGCGTGGCAGTTTGTCCAGCTTTTTGGCATATGGGCGATGATGGAAAGTCGGTTTTAAGGGATGCTAAAGATGCCGGAGGAAATAAATTTGAACTGGAAATAGCTGATTCGGGCTGCAACAAAGAAGCAGCAACCAGTTGTCCGGTGCAGGTAATTATGGTAGAGTAAGAAATAATATATTACAGGTCTTTACCCCCAACGCCAAATTTTGGTGTGGGGGTTTAAATTTTTTAAAAAATGTGGTAGGATATGTTTTATATTGAGCCCTTGTAGCTCAACGGATAGACCTGCCCGCCATGGCCTGAGCCCTGATAGCTCAATGGATAGAGCAATCCCGTCCTAAGGGAGAGATCGGGGTTCGACTCCTCGCCAGGGCATAGGCGATGGCAGGCGGGGCAAACCCCTGCCTACTGGCAGGCAGGCGTCCTTAGGGGTGAGATAGGGGTTCAATTCCTCTCAAGGGCAAAGGTTGGGGGCCCGTAGTCTAGGAGTAAAACACTTCCATGGCATGGATGAGTCCGGGGTGCGAATCCCCGCGGGTCCACCAGAGGAGAGTTGGCAGAATGGTAATGCGCTCGCCTCGAAAGCGAGTGGCCGCAAGGCCTTGCAGGTTCGAGCCCTGCACTCTCCGATTATTTAAATTTATGATTAATCTTTCAACCGAAAATTTAATTATTATATTTTTACTGGTAATTTTGATTGCCTGGACTATTGTTTTACAAATTTGGGTTTCAAGAACAAGAAAAAAAGTAAAGATATTTTTAAAAGGCAAAAAAGTTAAAGACCTGGAAGAGGTGATTTCCGAGCAAATAAAAAGAATGAGAGGAATTGAAAGCGATATAAAAAATCTTTCGGAGTGGAATGAAAAATTACAGAAAATATGCGATATCTCCGTTACCAAAATTGGGGTGGTTCGTTTTAATCCTTTCAAAGATACGGGCGGAGACCAAAGTTTTGCCATTGCTTTATTAGATAGCAAAAACAATGGTCTGGTTTTGTCTTCTCTACACAGCAGAGAGGGGACAAGGATATATTCAAAACCAATAGAAGGAGGAATTTCAAGTTATAATTTGACCGATGAGGAACAAGAAGCAATTAAAAAAACAATTCATGGATAAAAATGAAACAAATAAAAAACTTCAACCAAGGCCACCAATAGTGGTCGTTTTGGGGCACGTTGATCACGGAAAAACCACTTTATTAGACACAATTAGAAAAACAAATGTAGTGTCTAAAGAATCAGGAGGAATTACTCAACATATCGGTGCTTATCAGGTTGAGCACAATGGTAAATTTATCACTTTTATTGATACGCCTGGCCATGAGGCATTTTGCCAAATGAGGTCGCGAGGCGCTAAAGCAGCTGATATTGCGATTTTGGTTGTAGCTGGCGAAGAAGGGGTAAGGCCACAGACAAAAGAAGTAATAGATTGCATAAAAAGAGAAGAGATCCCGGTAATTGTGGCAGTAAATAAGATGGATAAACCACAGGTAAATTATGAAAAAACAGTCGGGGAATTAGAAAAAGAGGGCCTGGTTGTTGAATCGAGAGGCGGCAAGATTCCAGCAGTTAAGGTTTCGGCTATTAACGGTGAGGGCATAAAAGATTTATTGGAAATGGTGGCTTTAGTAGCCGAGATGGAAGAATTAAAAGCCGATATTGAAAAACCAGCCGAGGGCGTGGTAGTTGAATCTTATATGGACAGCCAGCGAGGAGTTACTGCTACTTTTTTGGTTCTAGAAGGAATTTTAAAAGTTGGTCAATGGATAATTTGTGGACATACATACGGGAAAATCAAAAGTTTGGAAAATTTTAAGGAAGAGAAGATTGAAGAAGCCAGACCGAGTACTCCAACTATTGTTCTCGGTTTAAATCAAGTTCCGATTGTTGGAGAAAGATTCGAAGTGGTAGAAAGCGAAGAAATGGCAAAAAATAAAATAGTGGAGAAACCCGTCGAAAGCCCAAGAAGCATTCAGGCGGGCCCGTCCGCTTCGCAGCGAGACGAGCCACAATCCGAAGGCTTAGGCGAGGAGGCCAAAATATTTGACATTATTCTTAAAGCCGATGTCCAAGGATCGCTGGGAGCAATTAAAGATAGCTTGACTAAAATAGACTTTGAAAATATTTGTTTAAATATTTTAAAATCAGATGTCGGTGATATTTCTGAGACCGATGTAAAATTGGCTTATCCGGCTAACGCTACGATAATCGGTTTTCGAGTTAAGACTTCAGCCGCTGTTCTGAATTTAGCCAAAAGAACCGGAGTCAAAATTAGGAATTATGAAATAATTTACGAATTATTCGAAGGAGTAAGAAAAGACGCGTCTAAATTATTGAAACCAGAAATAGAGAGAGAGGAGTTGGGAAAATTAAAGATTATCGCTATTTTCAAGAAAGAAAAATCAAGAATGATAGTCGGCGGAAAAGTTTTGGAAGGCAAAATAGTTAATAAAACCAATCTTGACGTGATAAGGAACGGCGAAAAAATCACTTCCGGGAAAATTATTCAACTCCAGCACAATAAAAAAGATATGGCGGAGGTTGAAAAAGGCAGAGAGGCAGGAATTTTATTTGAGGGTGAGCCGATAATCGAGGAGGGAGACGTTCTGGAAAACTATAGAGTGGAAAAGAAAAAAAGAGAATTATGAAAAATCGAATCGAAAGAATCAATAAACTAATAAAGGAAAAAATTGCCGAAATATTATTAAAAGAAATATTTGTTGAGAATGGCTTGATTACTGTCCAGGGCGCAGATACCACAAAGGATTTAAAATATACTAAAATAAAAATTAGCGTAATACCATTTGAGAAATCTGGGAAGGTTTTAAAAATTTTAGAAAGAAATTTACCAAACATTCAAAAAGAATTAAACTCTGCCGTAAAAATAAAATTTGTTCCCAAAATTATTTTTAAAATAGATGAATCAGAAGAAAGAATAGATAGAATTGATAAAATATTGAGAAAAATCAATAAAAGATAAGGGCGAGTGGTGGAACCGGCAGACCTGCCTTTCGGCAGGCAGGCACGCAAGACTTAAAAACTATGCATAAATTGGTCCGGTGGCGGAACTGGTATACGCGCGACACTTAAAATGTCGTCTCGCTTGCGAGGTGTGGGTTCGACTCCCACCCGGACCATTTATTCCGCTTAGCGGGATAAAGGGCACTTAGCTCAGTGGCTAGAACATTCGGTTTATTCACCCCGTTAAATAAATGGGCGATTAGTTCATCGGTAGAACGCTTCGTTTACATCGAAGAGAATGGGGTTCGATTCCCTAATCGCCCATTTAATGGGGCAAGTCCGAAGGGTCGGGGGTTCAAATCCCTCAGTGCCCACTATTTACAAGGTCGTATTATCTGATAAAATAAAATTATCTATGGCCCGATGGCGAAGAGGTAACGCGGCTGTCTGCAAAACAGCTATGCGCCGGTTCAAGTCCGGCTCGGGCCTTAGTTTTAGCCGAGGTAGCTCAGTGGTAGAGCACGCGACTGAAAATCGCGGTGTCGAGAGTTCGATCCTCTCCCTCGGCAATTACAATATTCTGTGATTACCTTTGATCTTTTACAATTAGCACTATTGTGATATACTATAGATATAATAATCTATGGTTTAAATTTATTTATGAGAAAGGATAAATATTCTGCAATAAAACTTAGAAAGCAAAATAAAAGCTATAATGAAATTAGCCAAAAGCTGGGAATTCCTAAAAGTAATTTGGTATATTGGTTTAAAAATGAAAATTGGTCGAAAGATATCAAAAAGAATTTATCCCAAAAAACAATAATAGCTTCAACCAAAAGATTGATATTAATGAATAAGGCAAAAAAAGAAAAGTGGGAAAAATGGCGACAAGGATTTAGGGATCAAGCAAATAGTGAATTCCAAAAATTAAAGAATAATGAGTTATTTATTGTGGGATTAATGCTTTATTGGGGCGAGGGCGACAGCAAAATAGAAAATTCTTTAGTAAGATTGGCGAACATCGATCCTAAAATGATAATAATTTTTATTAATTTTCTCCAAGAAATTTGTTTAGTTCCAACTAATAAAATAAAAATTTCAATAATTTCGTATTTTGATATAGACGACGATAAGTGTAAAAATTTTTGGAGCAAAACTTTAAATATTCCGCAATCACAATTTTTTAAAATACAACACATTCGGGGACAACATCCGACCAAGAGATTATCGTATGGTATTTGCAATGTAATTGTTTGCAGTAGAGCATTAAAAGAAAAAATTTTTACATGGCTAGAGCTATATAAAGATGAATTGATAAAATAATAAACGCGGGCGTGGTATAGCGGTTATTATACGTCCTTGCCAAGGACGAGATGGCGGTTCGACTCCGCTCGCCCGCTCCAAACAAAAAAATACGGCTTCAAGGCCGTATTTTTATTTTATTCTTCGGCGGAAAATTTTTCAATGAAAATTCTCGATTCAAAAATAAAAAAATGGGGCTACGAGATTTCTCTCGCAGCCCCGGTTGTGGCGTCTCGTCTAGTAATCGCCCGAGACGTTGGTGAAGTGGTAGCCGCAGCAGAGGCAAAGTGCAAGGTAGTAGTTTGTTACTACGACCTTGATACGTCCACACTTCTTGCACCGCTGTGTCTGTACTTCCTTGTACCGCGCCATCGGCTTTCCGCAGTGACGTTTTGTCCAGTAGGTCTTCTTGCCGAAGATTCCTGGATTCGGTTCGCGCCGCTTTTCGCCGACGTTTTCCCACTCCGGATCGTGGTTCAGGCATTTGCCGTGAACACACTGACCGTGAGGATGCCGCTGATCCACAAAGTTGCTATGGTCCATAGCAATTCTCCTTTCGGCCACCCATTTCTTAGGTGCCATTTATATCTTATCATATCTATACAAAAAAGTCAAGTGCGAGAGATAAAAAATAAAAAATCAGCATACCTGCTGATTGATAGTCAATTGCTGGTCTTTTAAAAAATTTCTTTTAGAAAATGTAGCTCGAATCGATATTTTATGCGCGGGAGAGGATTTGAACCTCCACGTCCTTACGGACACTAGCCCCTCAAGCTAGCCTGGCTACCAATTACAGCACCCGCGCATTCAAATAATAATTTTAATCCACTACCCCTGCCTCATCAATAGAGAATAGATTCTTAGAAGTATCAATGGTAGCTTTTGCGCCAATAGGGATAGTGATTTGTTTTGGGAAATGGCCAAAATCAACATTCATAATAATCGGAAAGTTATAATTTTTAGTGGCCTCCAATATAATTTGTTCTACTGTATTCGCTTTTCTTCTTTTACTTTTAAATTTGTAGATATTTTTCAATTTTCCAATCACCATCCCTCTCATTTTTTCTAAGGCCCCAACCAATTTTAGATGGGCTAAAAAGTGCTCCAAGTCCTCAAATGTTATATTTTCATCTTCCCAAAAGAAAATTGTATCTCGCCATTTGGGACTGAATTTTGTGCCCCATAATGTTCTTAGAACCGATAAGTTCCCACCAATTAACCTGCCGGTTGCCTTGCCGGATTTCAATACTTTAAATGCCTTAATTTTTCCGATTGGCCCAGACTCAAAAAGAGCTTTTTCAAAATGATCTCTGGTAAATTTTTTCCAATGCGGTATGCCAAATTCTAAAGTTGGACCATGAAAGGTAATGAGCTTGGTTTTAACATAAATCGCATTCAAAAGCACGGAAATATCAGAATAACCAATAATAATTTTAGGATTCTTTTTAATTGCTGAATAATTAATTAATGGCAGAAGTTGATTAGAAGTAAAACCGCCAAGAGAAGTAAATATTGCTTTTACTTGGCGGTCTTTTATCATAGTGTTGAGGTCTTTTATTCTTTCTTCAACTGTTCCGGCTGAATATCCCCGATATTCTTTAAAAACATTTTCTCCCAGTACCACTTCCAATCCCATTTCTTCTAACTCTCTGATCGAGCTTTTGAATTTATTTCTAAAAACTATTGGTTCAGAAGGAGAAACCACTCCAACCTTATCGCCTGGTTTTAATTTTCTGGCCCTTCTAATAATCATAATTATTGTTCTTTTTTAATTTCTTCAGCCGGCCCTTCCCATTCCGCGCCCAACAATTCTTTGGTTTTCATTCTAGCTTTTTTGCCAGCTCTTTCTCTCATGTAATAAAGTTTTGCTCGCCTTACTTTTGAACGCTTAACTAATTCAATTTTAATAATGGAAGGACAAAATAAAGGAAATATTCTTTCAACTCCGATGCCCTCAGATATTTTTCTGACTGTAAATGTACTATTTATCCCCTTGCCATGCTTTTTGGCAATGACCAGGCCTTCAAATACTTGAGTTCTTTCTGCTCCTCTTTTGGTTTTTTCGGCCAATTTTAATTGAACACGAACAACATCTCCCGGACGAATGTCAGGAATCTCTTTCTTGATTTGATTTTGATTAAAAACATCTAATTTATTCATAATTTTTCTAAGATTTTGTTTAGGTCATTCGGTAGATTAGAAACGAATTCTTTCGTTCCATTCTTGGGCAGGGTGATTTTTAAATAATTAGCATGAAGAAATTGCCTTGTCAAACTCTCTAATTTTGGTTGTCTTTTGAATTTATACTTTTCATCGCCGGCAATCGGATGGCCAATTGAAGCCAAATGAACCCTGATTTGGTGGGTACGTCCGGTTTCCGGAGATACTTCCAAGAGTGAATAATTCGGATATTCTTTAATTACCTCGTATCTGGTAATTGCTTCCCGTCTTTTGCCGATTGGCGTGATTGTTTGGCTGCCTCCCCTTTTTCGTGATTTAGATATTGATTTAGCGATTATTCCTTTTTTATCCTTTAAAATCCCGTGAACTAATGCTAAATATTTTTTTTTGATTTCCCGGTTTAAAAATTGGCCCTTTAGCCGGTCGTATGCTTTTTCATTTTTCGCCGCAACCATTAATCCGGAAGTATCTTTATCTAAGCGATGGACTAATTGCACGTCGGGGTATTTGATTTTTAAAAAATCCAGTAAAGTGTTTTTTTCGTTTGTTACTGGATGAACCAGGATTCTCGCGGGTTTATCGATTATAACTATATCATCATCTTCATAAATAATCGGAATATTCATGGTGGGCTCGGGAGGAATTGAACCTCCGATCTCTGCAATGTCAATGCAGCGTTCTAAACCACTGAACTACGAGCCCAACTGAGCCCTGCCCGCCATTGTTACGCAAGGCGTTGCAGGCGGGTAACCGCCCAAATTTGTAATCTTTTTTATTTATATTATAATTTAAATTATAATAATTAATCTTAACAAAAGGCTGCTTTAAAAGCAAGTTTTTCATCTCAATGGCCTATGGGATACAAATCTTCCTCTATTGGGAATGAAATTTCTTGCGTAATGTACGGCATAGACCCCGTTCTTTTGGATGATGGCAAAGGATTAGAAGAAAAATTATTGGATGCATTAAAACAGGACGGCTTCCACATTTTGGACAAGGCATCTTATGAATTTAGTCCCAAAGGATATACGTTGGTTGTTTTGTTGGCTGAATCCCATGTCTCTATCCATACTTATCCAGAATATAATTCTCTTTATTTCGGACTTTATAGTTGCAGAGGAGATGGCGACGGAGTGAAAACTTATGAAATTTTCAAGGAGGGTCTAAAACCAGTCTCGGTTGATTTTATCCAGAGACCAATATCAGTAGGCAAGAAATAATTCAATAGAAAAATTTAAAACCCCCGCGACGCGGGGGTTTTAAAAATGCGCATGCTTGGATTTGAACCAAGGACCCCGGCTTTATAAGAGCCGTGCTCTAACCAACTGAGCTACATGCGCGTAAATTATTTTCTTTTCATTAATTCTTCAAACTCCCTTCTCTCAATGGTTTCTTTTTCAATTAATCTTTTGGCGATGAGAATGAGCTTGGACTTTCTTCGCTTTAAAATTTTGTCAGCGGTTTTTTCGGCATCGCGGATAAATTTTTCCACCTCAACATCGATTTCCCCGGCCACTTTTTCCGAATAATTTCTTCCTTCGGATATTTCTTTACCGAGGAAAATCAATTCCTCCCTTTCGCCAAAAGTAACCGGGCCCATTTTTTCGCTCATTCCGTAGCGGGTGACCAAGGCGTGAGCCAATTCCGAGGCCTGTTTTAAGTCCGAAGAAGCACCGGTGGTTAATTCGTTGAAAATCAGTTTTTCCGTGCAATAACCGCCCAAAAGCACTGCCAGCTCATCAAGAAATTCAGAGCGACTTCTTAGATGCTTGTCTTCGGATGGAATCTTTAAGGTATATCCGGCTGCTTGGCCACGAGCAACAATGGAGACTTTATGGATTGGATCGGTATTTTTCAGACTTGCAGCGATCAAAGCGTGACCAGCTTCGTGATAAGCGGCGATTTCTTTTTCTTTTTTGGATAAAATATGACTTTTTCTTTCCGGTCCGAGCATAACTTTTTCAATTGAATTCAATAAATCCAGTTGATTGATTATTTTTTGATTTTTTCTGGCAGCCGAGATTGCTCCCTCGTTTACCAAATTAGCCAAATCCGCTCCAGAAAATCCCGGCGTTCTTTCGGCCAATTCTCTTAAGCTGACATCATTGGCCAATTTTTTGTTTCTGGCATGGATTTTTAAAATTGCCTCTCTATCGTCAATATCGGGCATATCCAAAACAACTCTTCGGTCAAATCTACCCGGTCTTAGCAGGGCGGGATCCAAAATATCCGGACGATTAGTAGCGGCTATAACAATTAAATTGGTGGTGACGTCAAAACCATCCATTTCCACAAGTATCTGATTCAGGGTTTGTTCTCTTTCATCATGTCCGCCACCCAATCCCGCGCCGCGATGCCTGCCCACCGCGTCGATTTCATCAATAAAAACAATTGCCGGAGCATTTTTTTTGGCTAAATCAAATAAATCACGTACCCTGGCAGCGCCGACTCCGACAAACATTTCTACGAATTCCGAACCAGAAATATGAAAGTAGGGGACATTAGCTTCTCCGGCCACGGCTCGAGCCAATAAAGTTTTACCCGTTCCGGGTGGACCCATTAATAAAACCCCTCGGGGAATTCTGGCGCCGATATCAATAAATTTTTTGGGAAATTTGAGAAAATCAACAATTTCTTTTAATTCTTCTTTGGCTTCTTTTACTCCGGCCACATCCCTGAAGGTAATTTTTTGTTTTTTGTCCATGGGTTGATTTAGTCGGGCCCTTGATTTTCCGAAAGACAAGGCTTGAGTTTGTCCCTTTTGAGCTTGGCGGAACATAAACCACAGAAGCACGGCCACAAAAATAAAGGGTAAAATAAATGGCAAAAGATTAGCCATCCAAAAACCCAGTCCTGATTCGCCTTTTATTTCTAAATTTATGGTTTTTAATTTTTCATTATCAACTCCCAAATTTTTTAAGGTTTCAGTTATGCCAAGCTCACCTTCTTTGCGACTTGATTTTATCGTTCCATCTTTAAGCTCTATTTCTAAATTATTTTCTCTGATCGTAATTTTTTTAACCTCATCATTATTAATATAAGAAACTACTTGATTAAGAGAAATTTCTTCTTTTTCTTTAAGCGGACTGGTATAAATAGTAAAAAGAGCCGATAGAACCATCAGAGCAAAAATTACTATTAAGATATTTTTAAATAGGTTTTTCATTGTTTTTAATAATAACATAATTAGGAAAAAATTCAAATAAAAAAAGAGAGGCCGAACTTCTTGCGAAGTTCGGCCTTTGGATGGTCTTAGGCGCGGCCGTTTTTGGCTTTGCCGTGATCCACCTGGGCACCGGCGATGTCATTGGGATCGGGATCTTCTCCGTTGCAATTATCTTCGGCAACGGTGGTTATCCCTTCGCGCCGGAATTTGTTCTTGGCTACGTCGAATACGACCATGCCAGAGAACATTCTCCAGTAAGACAGGGTCCAGTTTTCGGCCTGCCGCTCGCCATCGATAAAGACAACAAGGGGGATTTCGTACTCCCAGACTTTGATTCCTTTCCTTTCGTTTACGAACGAAGGGTGAATCTCGTCGAGGACCTTGCGTTCTTTGAGAGAGACCGAAAAGACCCTGATTTCGATCTTGGGTCCCGGATCGCCCTGGATAGACACGTGGTTTTTCGCTTCCACGGTCCTACCAGTTTCACTTTTCCGCGGGTCCCAGAACAGACCGACATCGTGATAGATTCTGCGTCCCATCTCATCTTCGGTGGCAACAATTCCACCAAGAGTGAATAGAGCACCCCCTACCGGCATTTGTTTTACCCATTTTTCCACGATACGCCTCCTAAAATAAATAGGATATAGGCGAGTCCCATACGGGACTGCCAGTTCTTTTAAGGGGTGAACCCCATTGTAAAGAACTATTATCATTATACACCCAAAACAAAAATCTGTCAATATATGACAGATTTTTAGCAAAATTGGCGCGGGACAGGTTTATTTATTCAGTTTCTATTTTTTCTTCTTCAAAAATCGGCTTTAAAGCCATGCGGTATTCCGATGGTTTAATTGAGATTATTTTAAAATTGTAGGTTTTATCAAGTTCTAATTTTTCCTTCATTTTCTTTTCTGTACCGAATTCGGAGATGTGGGCCAACCCCTGAACATGCTCGTCTAATTTTATAAAAGCGCCAAAAGGATTAAATTTACTCACGCTTCCTTGAACGATTTGACCAGTTTTATAATCATCTCTGACTTTTTCCCAGGGATTTTCCTTTAAGGCTCGGGTTGAGAGAGAAACTTTATCGCCTTCTATCTCTACTATTTTGGCCTTGATTTTTTCGCCAACCTTGAAAAAATCAGCCGGATTATCAATAATTTGCCAGTCAATTTCCGAGATATGAATTAAGCCCTCTAATTCATCAAATTTTACAAAAGCACCAAAATCAACCACCCCGGTAATAATTCCTTCAATAATGTCTCCGATAACGTATTTTTCAAGGGCTTTTTTCAATTTTTTTTCTTCGGCCGATTTTTCAGAAACAATGATTTTTTTCTCTCTTGCATCAAGGTCAATTATCTTAATTTTTAAAATCTGGTTAACCAATTTATTTAATTCAGAAAGAATTTTTTGTTTATTGGCCCCCTCTACGCGAGGATAATGAGAAGAGGAAAGCTGAGAAACCGGCATAAAAGCTTCGGCGTTTTCCATTTCCATCATCAGGCCACCTTTATTTGCTTTTAAGACTTTGGCTTCAATGATTTCACTATTATCCATTTTTTCTTTTAGGAATTGCCATTTTTTTTCTTCTCCGGCTTCAAGCATAGAAACCTCGGTATAGCCGTCTTCATTTTCCAAATCAACAATTTTTACAGTTAAAGTATCGTTGAGCTTTATATTTTTAAATTGCTGAGGGTTTTGTTTTATCTCGCTGCCCAAGATAATCCCTGTTTTAAAATTCTTTAAATCAAGAAAAATCATTAACGGCTTTATGGCTACAACCGTTGCCTCGATGACATCTCCGGGTTTAGGAATAACAAAATCGACCCTGGAGATAAGGGTTGCCATTAGGCCTATTTTTTTGTCATTTACCAACTTTGTAGGCATAGCATTTAAAAGTATAAATGATATTAAAATTTTTGGCAAGAGAAAGAATTTGTTGGGAAGTTTTTTTTATGATAAAATAAAACTGTATGAAGATTGCTTGGTATGGCCAAAGCTGTTTTAAGCTTTTGGTTAAAACAAATAACGGCGATAAAATCACCATTATTATTGACCCGTTCTCTAAAGATATCGGCTTAACCCCGCCTCGGGGCAATGCCGATATTGTTATTGCTTCTCATGATCATCATGATCATAATAATGTAAAATCAGTAAGCGGCGAACCGTTTATTATTGAAGGACCAGGAGAATATGATATTAAAAAAGTTTTTATTAGAGGAGTCTACTCTTTTCACGATGATGTTAAAGGCGAAGAAAAAGGGATAAACACAATTTCGGTAATTGAAGCAGAAGATATGAAAATATGTCATCTTGGTGACTTAGGGCAGAAGGAATTGTCCGATAACCAACTTGAAAAAATCGGAGAGATAGACATTTTAATGGTCCCGGTCGGAGGCAATTTTACGATTAACGGCAGTGAGGCGGTAAAAATTATAAATCAAATTGAGCCAAACATGGTAATCCCCATGCATTATAAGATTCCCAAACTGAATATTAAATTAAATCCCGTAGAAAAATTTTTAGAGGAAATTGGCGCAGATAAGCAGGTAATGGAAGAATTATCTATTCAGAAAAAAGATTTTACCGAGGAAGAAATGAAAGTGGTAGTAATGAAATCCCTGGGCTAAAAACCATGAAAATAAAAAATTTTATAAAAAAAATTCAGCGAAAACCGAAATCGGCGCGGATTTTGATTTTATGGATATCTACGCTTGTAGCAATGATTATAATTGTGGCCATTTGGTTTTTTTCTTTTTCCCGCGGACTTGGGGAAAAATCAGAAAAAGAAAATTTAGAAATACCGTCCCTATTTGAAAGCATAAAAACAGATTTTTCTACATTTAAAGAACAATTTAACGAAGAGATAGAAGGTGAAGAAATTAATCAACAAGACTTGAAGGAGTTATTAAAAGCAAATGAAGAAGGAGAAGAGCAACAATAATAAAAATAGCGAAAATTCAGATTTGGGCAAAAGGATACAGCTTAGAGAAATCAGCCAGGAAATGAAAGAATCATATTTAGATTACGCAATGAGTGTGATTATGTCTCGGGCTATTCCTGATGCTCGCGATGGTTTAAAGCCGGTTCATCGCCGGATTTTATATGCTATGCATGAGATGGGTTTAACCGCCGGGACCAGATACAGAAAATCAGCCAATGTTACCGGTATTACCATGGCCTATTATCATCCTCATGGCGATCAGGCAATTTATGATGCTTTGGCGAAAATGGCCCAGGATTTTTACATGCGTTATCCCCTAGTTGACGGCCAGGGAAATTGGGGAAGCGTTGATGGAGACGCTCCAGCCGCTCAAAGATATACCGAATGCCGTTTATCAAAATTAGGCGAGGAAATGCTAAAGGATATTGAAAAAGAAACTGTTAATTTCACGGATAACTATGATGGAATAAGAAAAGAGCCTACAGTTCTTCCTTCGCCAGTGCCAAATCTTCTTTTGAATGGAACCCTGGGGATTGCTGTTGGCATGGCCACCAGTATTCCTCCTCACAATTTGAATGAATTAGTGGATGCAATCTGTTATTTGATTGATCAACCGAAAGCGACAGTTGAAGACATTTTCAAGTTTATTAAAGGACCGGACTTTCCAACCGGCGGGGAAATTTATAATAAAAAAGAGATTGTTCAGGCCTATGTGTTTGGCCGTGGTCCGATCATGGCTCGGGCCAAGGCCGAAATCGTTGAGGAGAAAGGCAAGTTTAAAATAATAATCACAGAATTGACCTATCAAACCAATAAATCAGTTTTATTAGAAAGAATTGCCGAACTGACAAAAGATAAAAAAATTGATGGAATAAGGGATATTCGAGACGAATCAGACAAAGATGGGATAAGAATCGTTATTGAACTGAGGAATGACGCTTTTCCTCAAAAAGTTCTAAATAAGCTTTATAAATACACCGAACTTCAAAAAGTTTTTCATTTAAATTGTATTGCCCTAACCGAAGGAATTCAGCCTCAGACCCTGTCTCTGAAGCAGTTATTAAGTCAGTTTATTGATCATCGGGAAAAAGTAATTACTCGTCGTCTCAAATATGATTTAGACCGAGCCAAGGATAGAGTTCATATTTTAGAGGGTCTGGCCAAGGCATTAAAAAATATTGACAGAGTAATAGGTCTGATAAAGAAATCAAAAGATCGAGATACGGCTAAGCTGGGGTTGATGAAGACATTCAAGCTTAGCGAAATTCAAGCTAACGCAATTTTGGAAATGAAACTCCAAACACTAGCCGCTTTAGAACGCCAGAAAATTTTAGATGAGTTAAAAGAAAAACAGAAATTAATAGCAGAGATAGAAAATGTTTTATCTAGCCCCAAAAAGATTTTGAAAGCAATCAAAGACGAATTAATTGAACTTAAGAATAAATATGGTGACGAGAGAAGAACAAGGGTATTTACTTCCAGGATAGGCGAATTTGCTGAAGAAGATTTAATTCCCGAAGAAGAGACGATTATCACGGTTACTAACACGGGTTACATTAAAAGAGTTAATCCCAAATCCTATCGAGCTCAAAGAAGGGGCGGTAAGGGGATGATAGGTATTAAAACCAAAGAAGAGGACTTTGTAGAACATTTCTTTGTTGCTTCTACTCACGATGATTTGTTGTTTTTTAGTAATAAGGGTAAGGTTTATCAGGCCAAGGCCTACGAAATTCCCGAAGCAACCAGAGCTTCGCGAGGAAAAGCAATAGTAAATATTTTGGGCTTGGCCTCGGAGGAGAAAATAAGTGCTGTTGTTCCCTTGAGAAAACAAAAACAAAATGGTTCTATACCTGGATTTTTGGCAATGGTTACCAAAGATGGTATAATAAAGAAGACAGATATAGAAAAATTTGCCAATATCCGTAAAGGAGGTATCGTGGCTATTGAACTGGATAAAGACGACAGTTTAAAGTGGGTAAAAGTAACCAGTGGTCAAAATGAAATAATGTTGACTACGAAACTTGGTCAATCAATTAAATTTTCAGAAAAAGATTTAAGGCCAATGGGCAGAAGCGCAAGAGGAGTCAGGGGTATAAGATTAAGAACATTCGGCAAAACAAAAGATAAAGAAGAATTTACCGATGCCGTGGTTGGAATGGAGGTAATTAATCCAGATTTAGTAAAAACCAATCCCGAAGTTTTAATCATCAGCAGCAATGGCTATGGCAAGAAAACGCCTTTGAATTATTTTAAAATTCAACATCGGGGAGGAGTTGGGGTGAAAGCAGCGAAGGTAACCGAGAAAACCGGCGCCCTGGTAGCGATTAGAATAGTTACCCAAGAAAAAGAGGATCTGATTGTAACGTCTCAGAAAGGGAATGTAATCAGAACCCCAATTAAGACTATATGTAAAGTAGGAAGGGTAACCCAGGGAGTCAGAATAATGCGTTTAGAGCCGGGAGATAAAGTAGTTTCAATCGCCTGTGTTTAAAATTATTATGGCTGGTACAGGAGGATTTCTTCAACCAGAAGAAATCATTAAACAATTGAATATCAAAAAGGGAATGCAGGTTGCGGATTTTGGTTGTGGAGCGGGTTATTTTGTTCTACCCTTAGCCAAGACGGTGGGAGAGGGCCTTGTTTACGCTTTTGATGTTTTAGAGCAAGCTCTTGAATCGGTTCGAAGTCGGGCCAAACTTCAAGGGCTTTTTAATATTGAGACAAAACGATGTAATTTGGAAATTCCGAGCAGTTCGGGTTTGCCGGATAATTCTCTTGATATGATCTTATTGGCCAATATTTTATTTCAGTCTTCTAAAAAAATTGATATAATTAAAGAGGCAAAAAGAGTTTTAAAGAAAGGAGGAGAATTGGTGATTATTGATTGGCAAGAGAATCAACCAATGGGTCCGCCCAAAGAATTGATTGTTTCTACGGATTCAATAAAGAAAATTGGTCTAAACGAGGCGTTAACATTTAAGAAAGAAATTTTGATTGATAAATACCATTGGGGGATGGTTTTCCAAAAATAAATCATGAGTAGAAAACAACTTTTAATGATAGCCGGAGGGATTGTATTAATCCTTGTTTTTATATTTTTTCTTTGTCCGACTTTCTTTCCCGGTCTTTGTAAAAAACCCTGCAAGAAAGTAATGGTGGATTTAGAGATTTGGGGAGTTTATGATGAGCCGGAAGTTTTCAGTAAATTAATAGAGACATACGAAAAGCAGAACAAAAAATGTGCCAATATTAGGATTGAATATAAAAAGATAAATTTTGATAGTTATGAAGAAGAGCTCGTGAATGCCTTTGCCTCCGATAAAGCGCCGGATATTTTTATGATTCATAATACTTGGTTGCCGAAACACAAGGATAAAATCAAGGAACCTTCCGAAACTCTTCTGCCTTTTGCTGATTTTAGGGCCACTTTCGTGGATGTGGTTGAGCAGGATATGACTGATGAAAATATGATTTACGGATTGCCGCTTTATGTCGATACTTTAGCTCTTTATTATAATAAGGAATATTTTAATACAGCCGGTATTCCTTATCCACCGGCAACCTGGGATGATTTGATATTAGCCGCAGAAAAACTGACCAAGAAAAACCAATCCGGTCAAATCGAAAGAGCGGGCATAACCCTGGGAACGGTTGAGAACATTAATCGTCCAACCGATATTTTGTCTCTTTTAATGCTTCAAAATGGTACAGAAATGGTTAACGAAAACAAGGATTCGGTTAATTTTGATAATAGCGTCAGAAGAGAGGATAGTTTTTATTATCCGGGCCAGGATGCTTTGCGTTTTTATACTGATTTTGCCAATCCCTCAAAGATAACTTATACCTGGAATAGACAAATGCCTTATTCGATTGACGCATTTACCGAAGGTAAAGCAGCGATGATGATTAATTATTCTCACCATATTGCTACGATTAAATCAAAAGCTCCTTATTTGAATTTTGCCGTTAGTCCAATGCCCCAATTAAAAGAAAGGAATTTCGATGTTAATTACGCTAATTATTGGGCTTTCGCGGTCTCTGAAAGAACCAAACTGCCCGAAGAAGCCTGGAAGTTCCTCATTTATTTAACCAATAAAGAAAATTCCCAGAAATATTTGGAAAATATCAAAAAACCGACTGCGCGTAGGGATTTGGTTGATTGGCAGAAAGAAGATTTAGAATTTGGTGTTTTTGCCAAACAATCTCTTACCGCTAAAAGCTGGTATCAAGTTGATAATAATAAAGTTGAAACAATCCTTGCCAATGCCATAACTTCAGTCAATTTGGGCAGTTCCAGTATCTCTAAGGCCCTGGAAACAGCCGCTAGCCAGATTAATTTATTGATGAAGAAATAAAAAAATGAAAAAAGACTTGTTTTTTATAATTGTTTGTTGTACAATTTTAATAGTTGTTCCTTTAGTTATAAAAGCTCAGGGCCTGCCAAATCCTCTTCAATGCGGCGGACAGCCAGTAGAAACGATTGATGGCTTAATCGGGTGCATTACCAATGCCTTAAAGGTCTTGGTGATTCCCATTGCCACAGTGATGATCGTTATTGGCGGAATTCAGTATTTAACTTCGTTGGGCAACGAGGATAAAATCAGAAGAGCAAAAGCCACCTTGCTTTACGCGATTATTGGAACAGCCGTGGTTTTGGCAGTAGATTTTATAGTGGATTTGATTAGGGAGATTTTAAAAAAGACTTAAAAATAAAATTTTAATAAATATTAATTTGATAATTTCATATCAGCTTATGAGGCAGTTAAAATATTCAATCTCTTTATTTTTTGCAGTTATTGTTTTGTTTTTACCTTTGATTGTTCTGGCGCAATGCGCTGAGCTTCCTTCTGGTCCCCAACGCACTATTTGTCAGGTAGTGGCCGATCTTGGTACACTTCTTTATTATACTGGTATGGCTTTGGCAATTGTTATAGTAGTTTGGTCTGGCATAAGGTATATGACTGCCGGATCTGACGAGCAGAAAGTAAGCGGTGCCAAAAAAACCTTGCTTTACGGTTTAATCGGTGCCGCAATAGTTTTTGCTTCTTATTTTATAATTCAAATACTGCGAGACCTTGTAATTCATTACACCCTTTGATATCACATAATTTAATATACCTAGTATAAAACCTTAAAGGTCGAGAGATAATTATTAATAATTATTTAAACGACTATGAAAAAATATTTAGTTATTGGATTGTTTGCCTTGGCATTGCCATTAGTTGCCAGCGCTCAGGTAGACCCAGTATGTACGATTTGTAAGATTTTGGAATATATTCAGACGATTCTATTGGCTCTTGGTCTCGGTATTGCGGTCATTATTTTGATTCTTGGTGGTATCCGTTATTTAACCTCTGGTGGTGATGCGGAAAAAGCAGGAAGTGCCAAGGGCATGATTGTCAATGCCATCATTGGTATTATCATAATCTTGGCAGCTGCTTTTCTTTTGGCTTTGGTTCAGGGATTATTACTCGGAAGCGGAATCGACATGTTGGGCAACCCATGTACTGGTTGTTAATTGTACAGCAGTGTAACTTAGATTAGAAAAACTTGTATAGTTCAAGCTTTTAAAAGCTGGTAATAGATTTTATTACCAGCTTTTAATTTTCCCCCACCTTTAATTATAAAGATGGGGGTTGATTTTTAGTTAAATTTGGGTTAATTTATAAATATGCCGAGGTGGCGGAATTTGGCAGACGCGCTGGGTTTAGGACCCAGTGGCCGAAAGGCCTTGCAGGTTCAACTCCTGTCCTCGGCACAAATTAAAAAAATGACCTTTCGGTCATTTTTTATTCCAGAGGATTACGCTCCACTGGATATAAAGCCGGTGATTTGTAATTTGAATAAAATGTTTTATCAATAATTATGTTATTGTCTTTATCATAAACCTTCTGGGTTATTTTTGCTTTCATTGAGCCGTCTTCTTTTATTTCATATTGGTATGGACCGTCAATGGCGACTCTTCTTCCGTCATTGGTTCCGAAAAGCTCAAAAAATAATTCATAGCCAACAATTTTTGACTGGATAAGAATATGGGCCGGTGTATTGTTGATAAATCTTAGGTCTGGCGAGGGAGGATAAATTGTGGCATCAAAACCCTGGGGATTATAATATTTTACCGGAAAAGCATGAGGATAACGTTCGATTATTTTTAATCCCGCATTAATTGCCGCTCTAAACATGGTGGTTGAGACCTGGCAAAGCCCACCTCCGTATTCGGGGATTGTTTTATTTTTCTTAATTACCAATTCCGGTTCATAGCCTTGTTCCGGCCCCACTTCTCCCAATGTAGTATTGAAAGAGAATTCTTCATTCGGCCTTATTAAAACGCCATTAAATTTAGCTGCCCCTATTTTTATATTGTGCATGCGACTTTTTGGCGAGCCGGAGAAATTAGAAACCCCGGTAGCCAGAAAGGCCGTTATTCCTAGATTATTGATACTTTCCGTGGTTATTTTGGGTTGGATTTTATCTATTTTTAATTGAATTTTTCCATCTGCTGATGAATTTAAAATTCCGTCCGAGATAACGGGAATATTTCCGTCAATTTCTAAGCTAAGTCCGTCTTGTGATAAAGCGAAAACAGCGACCTTGCCATTTTTTATGGTTAGCTGGGCATCAATCGGTTCACGGCTTATCGAAGGAGCCAGAATAATCAAATAATCTTTAGACTTTGATTGGTTTACTCGCATGCCTAAAATTTTGTTATTTTGATTTTTGGGGTCTAAAACAGGATAAAATTCTATTAAAGAGAGCAAGTCCTCTTTTTCTATTTTTGCAATTTCTTTCATTTCCTTGTCTTCGGATACAACTATTTTAAATGGTAGGGCTGACAAAATCGATTTCGCTTCTTGATAAGCAATATCAGTTTCGGATTCCATTACTTCGGGGTAATCTTTAATCAAATTTAGTTGGATATTTTTATTTTCAAAATTATTTATATTTTTAGCCAAATCTTTTTTGAATTTAATTTTATCAATTACAACCCCATCGCTACTTTTAGTAATGGTAAAATCTTGTTTTTGATTTTCGTATGTGAGACTACTGTTTTTTGCCGGTTGGTGGATTGAAGAAAGATTTTCCTTAAAAAGGTTTTCTAATTTTTCTTCGTTTATTTGCCAAATTGGTTCAAAATTATATCCTAAAAGCGACAGTATTTGCCAGTAGGCATTATATACAGATTTATTTCCTTTGTGCCCTTTTTCAAAAATGGAAATAATAGTATCTTCGATATTTATTTCTACACCCAATTCCTCGGGATTAGTTCGCCAATTCTGATTTTCATAGCTTAATAATATTTCCTTTTTTAAAAATTCTTCACTGGTTTTTGTTAATTTTTCTTGAGCTTTTTCCGGAGTTTTTCCGCCAATTGATATGCCGGCTACTTTTGTTCCCCAATTTATTTTATAATTATTGGCAATATCAAGAATAAAAAAGAAGATTATAATAACTAAAAAAATTACAACTCCGATTAAGATATTTCGCAAGCGGATTAGTTTTTTTATTTCTATATGGTTAATCATTCCCATGGTTTTATAATAAAACAAATAGATTTATTTATAAAGGTCTGATATAATAGAATTAAAATAAATGGTAAATAGAATCTTAAACCACAAATCAAAAACAATTTTTTCGGCCGCTTTTATTTTAGCGGTCACCTCTTTAACTAGTCGGCTTTTGGGTCTTGTCAGAGATAGATTATTAGCTGGTAGATTTGGAGCTGGTGATGAGCTTGATATTTATTTTGCCGCTTTCAGATTGCCGGATTTGATTTATAATATTTTGATTATTGGGGCGATTTCTTCCGCCTTTATTCCTGTTTTTGCCCAATATTTTAAAAAAGACGAAAGAGAGGCCTGGTACTTAACGAGCGGAGTCTTTAATTTCGTTTCTTTGGGTCTAATTTTTTCATCCATAATTTTTATTTTTTTAGCCCCGGCATTAATTTCCGTTATTGCTCCCGGTTTTTCTGGCGCAAAAAAAGAAATGACCGTTATTTTGACCAGAATCATGTTTTTAAGCCCATTATTTTTGGGAATGAGCAGCATTTTAAGTGGTGTTTTGCAATATTTTCACCGCTTTTTTGTTTCTTCATTGGCGCCCGTAATGTATAATATCGGAATTATTTTTGGTATTCTGGTTTTTATTCCAAAATTCGGATTAGTAGGCTTGGCCTGGGGTGTTGTTTTGGGGGCTTTTTTGCATTTTTTAATTCAATTACCCAGCACAATTTATTCTGGATTTCGTTGGCCCGCCTGCCATCGGCTTCGCTTTGAGCAAATGGCGGGCAGGCAAAATATTTTTAGGCTTCATCCCGGCATAAAAAAGATACTTAAATTAATGATTCCCCGGACAGTCGGCTTAGCCGGTTCCCAGTTTAATTTAGTTGTAATTACCGCCCTTGCCTCAACCCTGACATCGGGCAGTATCGCTGTTTTTAATTTGGCGAATAATTTACAGTATATTCCAATTGGCATTATTGGTATTTCTTTTTCTCTGGCCGTGTTTCCTCGTTTAGCCAAAGCATACGCCGAAAAGAATAAGGTGGAATTTTCTAATAATTTTTCATCTACCTTTAGTCAGATTCTTTATGTGGTTTTACCGTTTACGGTTTTACTTTTCCTTCTCAGGGCTCAGATTGTGAGAATAATTTTAGGAACTGGGCAATTTGGCTGGCTGGATACCCGATTGACTGCTGCTGCTTTGGGTATATTTTCTTTTGGGATTTTTGCTCAAAGTTTAATTCCCTTGCTTTCTCGAGCTTTTTATTCTTTTCACGATACCAAGACTCCGGTAGTTATTAGTTTGTGGAGTATCGGTTTAAGTATTTTTAGCAGTATTTTCTTTATTTGGGCCCTGAAAGACGGGAATATTTTTTCTAAATTTATCTCTCAATCCTTAAAACTGGAAGGGATTAGCAATTTTTCGGTTCTTGGTTTGGCAATCGCTTTTGTGATTTCTGGAGTTTTTAATTTTATTTTTTTACTTAAATATTTTGATAAAAAAATTAAACTATGGAAGCCGAAAATTGTTATGGATTCGCTTGTCAAAATAGTTTTAGCCTGCATGTTTATGGCGATTACGATATATGCCCTTTTGCGCCTACTTGATTTATTTGTTAATACCAGAACATTTATAGGAATATTTGTTCAGGCAGGAATTGCCGCAGCCGGAGGTATAACTATTTACTTTTTGTCTTCTTTGTTTTTGAAATCGCCAGAAACAATTGCCGTAATCAATAAATTTTTTAAAAAATGAATCCTGCCAATATTCGTAATTTTGTTATTATGGCTCATATTGATCACGGAAAGTCAACTTTGGCTGACCGTTTTTTAGAAATCACCAAAACGATCGATATCAGAAAAATGCAACCTCAATATCTTGACCGCATGGCAATAGAAAGAGAGAGGGGTATTACCATCAAGATGCAACCAGTCAGAATGATTTGGAAAGACTATATTCTGAATCTGATTGATACTCCTGGCCATGTCGATTTTTCTTACGAGGTTTCCAGAAGTTTGGCCGCTGTCGAAGGGGCAATCTTATTAGTTGATGCCACTCAAGGAGTTCAAGCCCAGACTCTCTCTAATTTGGAATTTGCCAGGCGAGAGAAGTTGAAAGTTATTCCGGTTATTAACAAAATCGATTTACCTATTGCCAATATCGAACAATCGACTAAAGAGATTGAGCAGCTTTTAAATATTAAGAAAGACGAAATTATTCTGATTTCAGCCAAGACAGGAGAGAATATCGAAAAAGTTTTAGAAAGAGTGATAAAAAAAATACTCCCCCCAGCTTCATCGACTAGCAATGCTCTCCAGGCACTGATTTTTGATTCCGAATACGACCCTTATCGAGGAGTAATAGCCTATGTCAGAATTTTTGAAGGGCAGATTAAAAAAGGAGAAAAGATTTATTTAATGGGCTCGCGAGCCAGTAGCGAGGTGGTAGAAGTAGGTTATTTCAAGCCAGACTTGACTGCTGTCGAAGAGATTAAGAGTGGAGAGATCGGATATATTGCCACTGGGTTAAAAGAGATAGATAAATGTCGAGTTGGAGACACCGTAACAACCCAAAGTTCAAAATTCAAAACCCAAAGTTTACCCGAATACATCGAGCCGCAGTCAGTTGTTTTCGCTAGTCTCTACCCAGCCAATCCGGATGATTACGATTTGTTGTCCGATGGTTTGGGGAAGCTTAAACTAAACGATGCATCGCTAAATTTTTCTCCTGAATCATCGGTTGCTTTAGGGCGAGGATTCAGGTGCGGTTTTTTGGGTATGCTTCATCTGGAAATTGTTAACGAAAGACTAAAAAGAGATTATGGCCTGGATTTAATTATTACTTCGCCATCGGTTATTTACAATAAAAAGAAAGAAGGAATGGAAGAACCATGGATAGAAATAGAAATTATCAGTCCAGCCAGATATCTTGGTCAAATCAATAATTTGTTGGGCAATTTTTCCGGAGAATTTAAATCTACAAAATGGCTTACCGAGGAAAAGGTTCTTATTTTTTACCAGGGGTCGTTAGACATTATTTTGCAGGGTTTTTATGATAAGTTAAAAAATAAAACTTCCGGATATGCCTCAATGAATTATAAGTTAGTCGGATATAAAAAGGCAGATCTGATTAATCTGGACATTTTAGTCAATAAGGAAAAAATAGAAGCATTTTCAAAAATAGTCAGAAGAAACGAAGCCCATAAAGAAGGAAAAAGGATCGTCGAACTTTTAAAAGAAGTTTTGCCATATTATCAATTCGCCATACCAATTCAGGCAGCAGTCGAAGGAAAAATTATTGCTCGAGAAACCAAAAGAGGAATGAGAAAGGATGTAACCGGTTATCTTTACGGCGGAGACGTTACCAGGAAAAGAAAATTATTAGATAAACAAAAAAGAGGCAAAAAACGTCTTGCTGAAATTGGTAAAATAACCATTCCTTCGGATGTATTCTTAAAGGTTTTAAAAAATCGATAATTTATTTTTGGTTTAAAACTAAAATGGCAGGCCCGAGGACTGCCATTTTTAAAATTTTGAAATAGATTATTACTTAAGGACTAGCGTAAACGTCATTACGAGTCTCCAGAATTCCGCCATTTACCATTAAGTAGAAGACATTTTTCGTGAATTGTCCCATATACCATGAACCATGGCCAATAATTTTAAAATTGTAGCCTATGCAGGCCGGACTGCTTTGTGGGGGCTGGCCAGCCGATAGATTACCCAAATTCCAGGTTATTTTGTCGCCGTCATCTGTTCCTCCTCCGTCAATTCTTCCAATCTCCATGGCATCTTGGTCATAATCGCTTATAACCACAACATTTGAAAAATTAAGTTCGGTGGGATTGAAATATCTGATATTATATCTGAGCTCGTTTCCCAAAACCGGTAATTCGCTATTGCCAATATCTTTTATAAGATAATAAGTTCTGGTAGCAAATAAAGTATCGGGCATAGTTAATGCCAGAGGATCATCCATGCTTTCTGTTTCCGCTTCGTAAGAAGATACGGTGACTTTATTGTGATAATAATATGATGATGTTTGTCCCCGGGCGGGTCTTATTAAGAGGCTAAATAATTTTTTAAATCTTTGACCAAGATGGATATCTTTGCTTGATTGTTGGCTTAAAAATCGAAGAAAGTCAGTGGTTAAAACAAAATCATAAGAAACAGTGATCGATTGATTGATGTTTAAAGACGGAATAATCCAACTTATTTTGTCTCCATCGTCCGTCCCATTACCAGAAATGTTGTTAATTGAATTTTCAACAATTAGATTTTGGTCATAATCAACAATAATGTTTAAATTAGACAAATTTTTATCCGATAAATTTGTGTAAGTCAGAGTGTATTTAATTGTATCACCCGGAGAAACACCAGTGGGGTCGGTGTCGTTTACAAGCGAATAACTGCTGGTCATGGCATTGGGTAAAGAGATTTTAACAATCGGACATTCCAGCTGCCAAGCATACCAGGGGAAGGGAATTGTGCCTGGTTGAAGCAAGGATACAATTATACCGTCAACAATAAACCAGGCAGCAAGAGCAATAATAATTCCCATTAAAGCAGTTCGAACCAATCTTTTTCCGGTCGCGGCTATTGAGGTATTGCGACTGATCAAGATGATTATCCCGCCGATAATGACAAATAAAATAGCCAGAGGCACTAAAACCTTTAGAATAAAATCAGTTATATTCCTGACCAAAAACAGGGAATGGCAAAGCTGACAACTGGGCATATCTTTTCCTCCGCAAGGCACCAATCCCGCGGCATTAGCTAAGAATCCTATTGACAACAAAAAGATTAATGCTAGAAAAATAAATATTTTTTTATATTTTTTATTCATACTTAGAATGTTGAATAACTTTCAAGTTTTTTAAAGAAAATGGATAAATCATAATCTACGTCCCAGGGAGACCAGTCGCCAGCTGAGTTTTTTGTTCTGATTTGCCAAAAATATTTTATATGGTTCATTAACTGGGTAAGAATATCTTGGGGAATAAAATAAGATTTTTGTGAGCCCGATATTTCTTGAGTATCTAATATCGGAGAAGAAAAATTATCGTTATTATCTATTCGAATTTGGAAAGAGACCTGTGGAAGACTGCTCATATCCGAATAATCCCAACCTAATTCAAGTGCGATGGTCGGACAAAATGTCCAGTTAACTTTAATCGGATTCGCAGTTGGCAGAGCCTTTAATTCAAGCGTTCCTCCTTCAACATAATTAGACCAGTTATTGGCATTATCCCTTGCTCTATACCTGAATTTATAGGTATGATTGTGAGAACCGGTATAAGTTATTCCGCCTATTGCGGCAGGATAGTCTTGCCACGTTCCACTATCAATACTGACTTCCAAGTCTCTTTCGGCCACACCCGAGCAATCGTCGGAATCCGACAAATTTATGGTGAATACTACAGAACTGATTATTCCCGTGGGATAACTTATGTTAACCACCGGACTCCCGGTATCTATTTGGGCAACATAACCAGGATCAGCCCATTCTGACCAATTACCGGCATTATCCTTTGCTTGGTAGCGGAATTTATAAAAATAACAATTTTGGCCGGTAAAAGCAAAATCATCTATGCCATCGGAATAGTTTGACCAAATCGGCCAAGTGGGGTTAGTTGCTTTTTTGGCCTGAATGTCAACATTTCCTTGAGCAATTGAGCCACCCGGGTCATCTTCGGTCAAAAGGACATTGAAAGAATTGACATTAATCCATCCATTGGGATATTCAATTGCAGCGGTGGGGATTGAGGTATCAATGCAGACTTCTGCACCTTGAACGAAATTTGACCAGTTGGTGGCTGAATCTCTAACCCGATAACGGAATATATAACACTGACCAGCCGTGCCAGTAAACATAAAATTACTGGTCATGCTTCCACCGTTAAATAATCCTTGGTTTGTCCAAGTATTTCCGTGGTCAGTGCTTACATCAACATCGCCGAGCGAAATTCCTGAACAGTTTTCTGTATCATCTAGCTCGACAATAAAATTAAGTTTACTGATTAAGCCGGCGGGATAAGATATGGAGCTTATTGGTAAATCTTTATCTATTTTTACCAACCACCAACTGCTCCAACCGCTAAAAAAGCCGCAATCATCTTCAGTGCGTGCTTGCCACCAGTCCTGAATACAGGTTCCGGCTAAGGTTACTGGTCCCCATTGACTTGTTGTTCCGCTTGTGGTCCAATTCCCGATACCGTCAGGATTATTGGAAAGATTAAAATGAGCTCGGACATTCTTTAGGTCTAAATCAGTAACCTTAGCCTGAAATGTGGGATCATAATTTATCCAGGCATTATGAGTGGGGGCAATTAATGTAGGAATAATCAAGCCCTGGCTACTAACGGTCAAAGTATAAGTAGCGCCATGTGTTTTTCCTCCTCCGCTGCCAGTAATTGTAATAGAATATGCGCCAACTGGAGTACTTGGAGAAGTTGAGATAGTTAAAGTTGAATTACAATTAGGAGAGCAACTCAGTGAAGAAAAATTAGCAGTAGCCTCGTTCGGTAGGCCCGCAGCGGACAAAGATACCGATTGACTATTTCCAGAGATTAAGGCAATATTGACCTTAGTTGAAACCGAGCCGCAGGGCGAGGTTGAGCCCGATGAAGGGCTAAGTGATATAGAAAAGTCAAAGGGCGCAGCATTGACCATAATTGTGGTTGTGGCTGAACAAGTCACTTCTTGTCTGGTTGCCTCTAATTTAGCCGTATAAGTACCTGAATCGGGATAATCACACAAATCGGCAACCGTATAAGGATCAGCAGTCATGGCTGCTGGTGTGTGGTCCCAGGTGCCGTCATTAGTACAGTCGAATTTATAGGTGATATTACCCGTAGCTGTGCCAGAAACATCGGCAGCCAGATCCACGTCATTTAAAGGCGCGGTTCCAGATGAGGGAGTAGCAGAGAGAGAACAAATAAGCGTAGGCGCATTAACTGTAATCGTAACCGTATCAGTAGCCGTGAGACCGGCTCTGGTTACTTCTGCCTTGGCTGTGTACGTGCCGGCCGAAGCATAATCGCACAAATCGGCAATCGTATATGGATCAGTGGTTGTAGCTGCTGACGTGTGGTCCCAGGTGCCGTCATTGGTGCAGTCAAAGCGGTAAGTGATATTACCCGTGGCTGTGCCAGAAACATCGGCAGCCAGATCCACGTCATTTAAAGGCGCTATGCCCGATGAGGGGCTGGCGCTGAGAGTAACCGAAAGAGTGAGAGGAGCAGAAACAGTAATCGTTACTCTGGCCTCAGCAGCTAAACTTCCCCTTTCGGCAATTACTTTAGCCGTATAGGTACCAGTCGATGAATAATCGCATATGTCGGCAATCGTATAGGGGTCGCTGTTCGTAGCATCCAATTTATGAGCGTAGGGCGAAGTAATGTTGGTGCCGGTATCCGCTCGGTCGCAATAAAAAGTATAATTGATTGTACCTGTAGCTGTGCCAGAAACATCCGCAGTCAAATCAACGTCATTTAAAGGCGTAGTACCCGAACTAGGAATAGCGCTGAGAGTAACCGAAAGAGTGGGAGCGGCATTAACCATAATCGTCACTGTATCAGTAGCTGTAAGACCTTGTCTGGTCGCTTGTACTTTGGCAGTATATGTACCGGCCGAAGCATAATCGCACAAATCGGCAATCGTATAT
>Ga0315277_10000106_pt1 | contig 139552 bp, 154 predicted proteins | sample YL17G05_15_MG_FD_203695 | JGI IMG/M metagenome (GOLD analysis project Ga0315277, IMG submission 203695) | Sediment microbial communities from Yellowstone Lake, YNP, Wyoming, USA - YL17G05_15 | ecosystem: Environmental > Aquatic > Freshwater > Lake > Sediment | place: USA: Wyoming | collected...
GCCGCCGTCCGTCGGAAATGAGCGGCGGCCAGCAGCAGCGCGTCGCCATCGCGCGGGCTCTGGTCAAGAACCCGGACTACGTCCTGGCGGACGAGCCGACCGCGAACATTGATACCAAGACCGGGCATGAGATCCTTGACCTGATGCAGGCGATGAACAAAAACCTCGGCACGACGTTCATCTTTTCCACACATGATCCGCAAGTGATGGGGCATGCCCGGCGCCTGATCAGCATTCGCGATGGGCAGATCGAATCCGACCAGAGGATGTAAACTTGCTGATCAAGCTGGCATTTAGGAATATCTTCCGGAACACGCGGCGGACGCTGCTGACGCTTTCGTCCCTGGCGATCGCCATTCTGCTTCTGATCGTCTTTGATTCGTATTACAGCGGCTTGGACCAGACGACCTTTGAGAAGATAATCAACTATGAAACCGCCCATCTCAAATTTTACCCTCAGGGTTACAAGGCAGATATCGATAACCTGCCGATTGAAAATGCCTTTGACCCGGCCCCGGTGCTCTCGGTTTTAAGGGCCGATCCAATGGTCAAATCAGCCGTGCCCCGGATCAGTTTCCGAGCAACATTGTCTAACGGCATCTATCAGCTTCCGGTGGTGGGACTAGCGATCGACCCTGCACAGGACGAGACCGTTTTCACCATGAAGCAATCCGTTGCTCAGGGCGAGTACCTGACCGGCACCGAAGAAGCAATGGTCCTGGGTTTCGAAATGGCGAAGGATTTTAATGCCGGGGTGGGCGATACCCTGACCGTCCTTTGCCGCACCAAATATTCAACCTTCCAGGCGCTCGACCTGAGGATCGCCGGGATCATCAGGAGCGATGATTACCAGATCGATGTCAATTCGCTCCTCATCAATTTAGATCTCGCCCAGCGGTCGCTGGACCTAGGCAACGGAGTGACCGAAGTCAATATATTATTGAAAGATATCAATCAGATCGACACCTTCAAGAAAAAATATTCCGGCCGCTTCCCCGGCCTGGAGCTCTGGACCTGGAAGGAAGTGGCGGAAGATGTCATTGCCCATTCCAAGGGACACGCCATGACGAAGAATATCACCTTTGCCTGCATCGTCCTCATCGCCTTGATCGGGATCAGCAATACAATCCTCATCGCCGCGTTCGAACGGATGCGGGAGATCGGGATGCTGGCCGCCATGGGGATGAAGCGCCGGCAGATTGTGGGCCTTTTTATTTTGGAAGGGACCTTGATCGGGACAGTGGGAAGCGCCATCGGATGCTTGGCAGGATTCTTGTTGGTGGCTTTTTGGACCACCCAATTCGGTTTTGACCTTTCTTTTGCCACAAGGTCCTGGGGAAATGTAGGCTTTCGGAGCATGATATTCCGGGGCGTATGGAATGGCGAACTCATCCTGCTGGCCTTTATCTTTGGGATAGTGGTCTCCGCGCTCTCGAGCATCTATCCGGCGCTGATCGCCTCGCGGATGCAGCCGACCGAGGCGTTGAGGAAATATTGAAATGACATTTATATTAAAGCTCGCGGTCAGGAACGTATTCCGCAACACCCGGCGATCAATGCTGACCGGCACTTCCATCATGTTCTCGGTAGCGATACTGATCTTTGCCTGGTCTTTTATCGAGGGCACGATCAAGGATATGACGGATGCTTATATTCGGTTCCAAAGCGGTCATATCCGGGTCATGACCGAGGAATTTGCTAAACAAGAGAGAGTAATGCCTCTGCAGTATTCGATTCCTGATTACTTAACGGCCCAAAAGAAGGTCGCTGCTGTTCCCGGTGTCAAGATCGCGACCGGCCGGCTTAAGTTCGGCGTGCTTTTGGATTATGAAGGGAACACCAAGCAGACGATGGGGATCGGTATCGAGCCGGCAGCGGAAGAGTCGATCCTTGAGCTTTCTAAAAAGATCGTGCAGGGGCGGGTGATCGGCACCGGCACCGACGAGGTTAATATCGGGGTGAACATGGCCCATGACCTCAAGCTCAAGCTGGGCGACGTTTTGACCGTTGTCACCCAGACCGCTTACGGTTCGATGAGCGCCAAGAATTTTGTAGTGGTCGGCATTTATGACTTTGATTCTCCGACCATCGACCGCAAGATCTTTTTCATCCCGATCGAGAGCGCCCAGTATCTGCTCGATCTGACCGGCTCAGCCTCAGAGATCTTTATCACCACTAATAAAATCGATGCCGCGCGGCAGGTCGCGCAAAAGATCTCGACCCTGCTCGGGCCGCGCTATCGGACCACCGCTTGGCAGGATCAGGGTGCAATCTATTTCTTCCTCGAGCTGGTCAGGTACATATACCTCATAATATTGATAATCATCGTTCTAATGTCCGCTTTCACTATCTTAAATACCATGTTCATGGCGGTGCTCGAGCGCACCCGGGAGATCGGGATGATGAAAGCCCTTGGGATGACCAACCGGCAGATGATCGCCATGGTGATGCTCGAAGCGTTGGTCCTGGGAGCCCTGGCAAGTTTTATCGGCGCGCTCTTGGGCGCCGGCATGAGTTATTATTCGAGCACGCACGGGCTAGACATGAGCAAAACAGTTGAGAATATGGATTTTCCGACCTTCAATGTTTATTACGGGGATTTCAGCTGGAAATATATTCTGGTCAGTTCTATAATCGGTATGGTCTGCTCGGTGCTGGCAGCGATCTTTCCCGCCCTCCGGGCGGCAAAATTAGAACCAACGGAGGCGTTGCATGAAATATAGGTTGTTAGGTGGTTTGGTGGTTGGGTTGTTAGCTGTTAGAGCTTATGCGATCACGGGAGAAGAAATAATCAAGAAAGTCGACGCGAACATGACCGCGGGGACCGCACGGTCGGAATCGCGGATGGTGATCCACATTGACCAGGAAGTCAGGGAAAAAACGCTCATCTCCTACGACCGCGGGCAGGACACCGGCTACGCGGAATTCCTCTCGCCCCCGCGCGACAAGGGCGTCAAGTATCTGAAGATCAAGGACAACATGTGGATGTACCTGCCGTCGGTGGACAAGGTGATCAAGATCTCGGGCGCCATGCTCCGGCAGTCGATGATGGGCTCTGACTTCAGCTATGAGGACGCGATGGAAAGCGCCCAGCTGTTGGAGAAATACACGGCGACCCTTATTTCGGAAGAAGTTATCCCGATCACTTTCCGGCAGGGCGAAAAGACGGTTACAAAAGCGAGGCCATGCTATGTCGTCGACCTGACGGCAAAAGTCAAGGAAGTCACTTATTTCCGGCGCGTGGTTTATGTAGACAAAGAACTGTTCGTGCCGGCCAAGGAAGACCTTTACGCGGTCTCGGGCAAAAAGCTGAAAGAAATGACAATGGGTGACATCCGGCGTTTTGGCACACGTTATTATCCCATGTACATGACCATGAGCAACCTACTGCGGGCGAACTCCAGGACCGAGATGTTCATCACCAGAGCGGAGTTCGATATCCCCATTGACCCCAAAATGTTCACCGAAGGAAATTTGACGAAATGAGATTTTTGTATGGTTTGTTATTTGGGATTTTAGTATTTGGATTTTCGAACGCATCGGCGCTTGAAGTGGGCGGTTACTTTGAGAATGACGCCCTGGCCCTGCTGCAGCGGGACGGCGGCACGGTGCTGGGCGACCTGAACCGCCTGCGCCTTAAGGTCGACCATAAATTTGGCAATCTTTCGCTTCATCTGGAGCCGCGTTACTACTTGTTGATCAGATCGCAAAACCTTCCCTTGACCGGGGTGTCAGACGTTGACCGTCTGGTCTGGGACCGGCTCTATCTCAAACTTTATTCTTCCCTGGGCAATCTGACCTTGGGCAAACAGCGGATCGCCTGGGGGTCGGGCTCTGTCTGGAATCCGGTCGATATCTTCAACCCTTTTGTCCTTTCCTTTGCCGTCCGGGAAGAGGACCGCTCAAATGTTGAGGCGGTCAGAGTTGAAATACCAGTGGGGGAAGCGGGGGGCGTAGACGGCTTTGTTTTAACCGATCGGCCCTGGAGCGTGACGCCGCAGGGAATACGGGCTAAGTGGAATGTTGGTCGCTTCGATCTGGCGATGAGTTTTGTTGATCAGGGCAATCTGGGCCATCAGATCGGATTTGATACGGCCGGCGATGTAGTTAAAGATATGGGAATGAGAGGAGAAATTGTGTTCAAGGCAGCTCCTGCAGGTGATTATACTCAGGCGGTATTAGGCGGAGATTACACCCTTAATAATGGGGTGGGGCTGAATATTGAATATTTCTATAACGGACAGGGTAGCAGAGAAAAAAATAATTATAATTGGGGGACAGCTGAATCGGTGGGAGTGGACTATCTTTATTGCAGTGCTAATAAGATAATTAATGAAATAACCACGGTCACCGTTTCATTGTTGACCAACCTGGATGACCAGAGTTTTATGATCTACCCGCAGTTTACCCGCAGCCTCTCACAGAATGTGGATCTGAGCCTAGAGGCGCTGATCACGGGCGGAGAGCTTGGTTCCGAGTTTAACCCGACCGATCAGCAGGTCAGCGACGGCTTTGCCGGCAGCAAGGTCCTTCTCGCCCGGGTTTTGTATAGTTTTTAATTACTCCGCGCTAACGATTCAAGGACCAAACCGTATAGGTTAAAAACGTAGCAAACGATACCCATAGGATATAAGGGATCATCAGCCAGCCCGCCAGCGGTGAGATAGGAAAAAATTTAATGATCGTGAGCAGGATAGCGAGCCAAAGGAGAACGATCTCAACCAGGGCCAGCAGTAACTGGTGCTGCCCGAAAAAGATGATTGACCAGAGGGCGTTGAGAGCTAGCTGGATGACAAAAATGATCAGGGCGGTCCTCACCGCCGGCTGGTCGAGTCCTTTCCTCCAGACGAGAAAAGCGGCGATACCCATCAGCAGATAGAGAACGCTCCAGACCGAGCCGATAAGAGCGCCGGGGGGAGTAAAAGAAGGCTTTTTCAGCGCCGCGTACCAGGTGGGAATGCTGGGGCTGGTGAAGATCGATCCGATCGCCCCCGCGGCGAAGGAAACCAGGATGGAGACCAGGAACTGAATAACAGCTTTGACCATATAAGTACCTCCGTTTTTAATGAATATTTTTTAGCGCCCGGGCGACCGCGATCATGATGCAGCGGCTGCTGGATGAAGCGCCGGTGACCGCGTCAACTTTGGGCGACTGCGCCTCCAGGATCCGCAGCACCGTGTCCCGAGCTTCGTAGCCGCGGCCGCATTTCTGGTCTACGATTGTGATCTTTTTGATCCGGTGATTTTTGACCACGACTTCAACTCTAGCCGAGACCACAAAATTGCCGTAGCTTCCAGAATAGATGCCGTCCGGGACTTTTTTAAGATCGATCGCCGCAACCCGGTTGAGTTCGCTTTCAAAATTGTGCGCCATTCCCGCGAGCTGATAGGCCAGAATCCCCAGGCCGATAACCACGAACAGCAATATTACGCCCGCAACGATCGCGATCTTTTTAAACATGATAAAACCTCCCTATTTACATTCTACCATTTTTAGAATTCAACTTGTCTTTTCTTTTCAGAATACCGCTGATGGTAATCTTCGGCCCGGAAGAACTGGCTGGCAGGGATGATTTGCGTGACGATCGGTTTATTATATTTTCCTGATTTTTCTATCTTTGCTTTCGAATTTATTGCTGCTATTCTCTGTCCCTCATTGTAATAGAAGATGACGGATCGGTATTGTTTGCCAATATCCGGTCCTTGGCGGTTTAGTTGGGTGGGATCGTGGATTTTCCAGAAGATATCGAGTAGATGATCGTAACTAACAACTTTCGGATCATACTTAAGGTGGATGACCTCCGCGTGACCGGTGTCGCCCCGGCAAACCCGCTCATAAGATGGTTCGGGGACGGTGCCGCCGGAAAAACCGACCGCGGTATCAATCACTCCCATAACCTTGCGGAACTCTTCCTCCACATGCCAGAAACAACCGGCGCCGAAAGTTGCCCATTCAAAATTGGTTTCGTTGAACGATTTAAAGATTAAGGCAACGCCATTGATGCAATAGCGCTTGCCGGTCGGGGGAGGGCCATCGTCAAAGACATGGCCCAGATGGGCGCCGCAGCGGGCGCATTCAACCTCCGTCCGTACCATCCCCATGCTCCGGTCCTCTTTTTGGACGATGTTCAGGTCCGAGATCGGTTGATAATAACTTGGCCAGCCAGTTCCCGATTCGAACTTGGTGCCGGAGCGGAACAGATCAGTTCCGCAACGGATGCATTCGTAAATGCCGTCCTCCTTGATCTTCTCAAAAGTGCAGGTGAAAGGTCTTTCCGTACCTTGGCGGGTGGTGACTTCGTATTGCTCCGGCGTCAGGAGCTTTTTCCATTCAGCATCCGTTTTGACGATCCGGTCGACCAGCACCACTTTGTTCAATCGGGTGTCATAAATTTGTATCTTGCCGGCTTCGGCTTGGTTCAGCATTTTATCTGCTTTTTATAATAAGATAAATGATCATTCCGGCCACAATGACCAGGACGATGCCGAAGGGAGTGAGCAGGAAAGTGAGGGGGTTGGTGCCGAAAAATTCGCTTTTGAGCCTTGGCACGTCGGTATAAACTTTGGCGATCTCCTTAAGGCCGAAAGATTCTTTCTCGCCGACCGCCAGGACATATTTACCCCGATTATCTGCGCTGTAAACCTCGATCTCATACCGCCCGGCCGGGACGTTTCGTTTTAACTCCGGCCCTTTCACATAATAATCGCCACCGAACGGCTCGTAAAATTCCTGCCACACGACTGATCCCGCCTTGATATCGGTCAACAGAGTTCTCTTGCCGTCAACGATATGATAGACCCGGGCAGAATAGCGGCCATTGGCGTTGGTGTTTTTCGGGACCAGGAGATTGATATAGAGATCAAAGGCCTGGTCGGCGTTGATAAAGTAAGAGCGCGGTTGGCCGCTCAGCTCGTGATAAAAAGCGCGCGAGATCTCCGGCTTTTCGATCGTGATGATTTCTTTTCCGACGATCACCGGCTGGTGCGCCAGCGCACCGGACGCGATCAGCAGCAAGGAAAAATATGAACAGACGATCTTTTTCATCATGAATATCGGCAATAAGCCTTACATCAACTTACCGGTCACATTGATGATGTTCCTGCTGCCATCCTCAAGTAGAATGGATTTTATCGGCGCGCCCGGCTCGAAATTGAGTTTCTTCATGTCCACTCTTTTCAAGGTCAAATCCTGATAGGAGCGGTAATACAGGACCCGGTTGGTCAGGTCCTTCACCACGATCCATTGTGTATAATCGACCATATCCTGGTTAATCGGTCCTTTGGTTTTTATCACACCGACCGGGATATCGACCGCGTTGAGTACGTGTTCCGCCAGGTTGACCGCTCCGGCCGCGTCTTTGGCTGGATCTGCCGCGTGGACGATCTGGACGGTGCGGACGAACCGCGAAGGGGGCGACCAGTCGCCCGGCATCCCCAGCCAGCCGGTGCCGCTGCCGGTCGCATTTATCTTGTTCCCCGCAATGTTCACCGACGGCCGGTCATAAGGGTCGAGATTGACATAATTACGCAGGTTGGTCAGCATCCAGTCAAAGGTCGGCTTGTTGGTCATCACGCCGATCGGGTTGTCGTAGATATTTATTTCGCCCCTGATGAATTCAATTACGATATTATTTCCCCGCGCATCGTGCACCGCCGCGTGGAAACCGGGAACCTGGCGCAATTGCGGCACGTAAACGCCCACCACTTTGAGTTTGGGGAGCTCCCTTTTTATTTCGTTAACCGAGGAAAAGTTCCCCAACATCCAGTGCCCGAGATCGGTGATAGCGAGCCAGTTGCTGTCATGGGCTTTCTGGTACTGGCTTTCGGTGAACCAGAGGAACTCAACCGCTAGGCCGGCTTCATTTATTCCGTCAAGAACCGCCTGCTTTTCCTTGAAAGCATCAATGCCCAAATAGCCGTATTTCCGGGTCCAGCTGATCCCTTTTTTCCCGTCGGGCGTCATGCTAGTCACTTTTCCTCCCCGGGGAAAGACCACTATCTCGGAACCCATCCCCATAGCGAATTCCATGGAGCGGCCGATGACTACGGTGCCGTCTTTGGCCTTTACCTGGAAATCAGTACAGGCCAGTGAGACTCCCGCCATTAAAACGCAAAAGAGAAACGTTACGCCGAGAAAAATTCTTTTATCCATTTTAGCTCCTCCTATATCACTCTTTCCCAAAGATCCGCCGCAGTTCTTCTTTGGCCCGGTTCAGAACTTTTTTCCTGCTCGCGGGCAGGTTTTTTCCGGCACGATTGATATAAAAATTAAGCATTGACATGGCGGACTGAAAAGGCCGCGCTTTCCGCCGTGAGCTTTCTTCTGCCGAGCGCTTAAGGGAAAGGGCGATCCTATGAGGATCGGGTAGGGAAAAAACCCCTGCTTCCAGATCTAGTGCGTTACTTTCCCGCATCACCCGGCCGGACCAGTATTTCGGAGCCTTCTTTCTCACGCGTAAAATATAGATCAAAAGCCTGGAAAAATCAACCTAGGCGAAGGTGCTAAAGGTGGAAGCGTCCCAGTGGGTGGGGTCAAGTTTCGGGTAAATTGGCTTCCTTCCCGCGATCATGTCATCGATCATGTTCGCTAAACGATCGAGCTCTTTGCGTGTAACATTTTCAGAAAGCTTCGGCTTTCCGGTTTTGATGTCGATCACGGTGACGCCGATGTCGCTCATGATCTTTATGTCTTCGGCATAAACTCTTCCGTTCTCGACCCGCCAGGCATAAAGCTCCGGATTGTAACGATTCTGCAACCCGATGATGAAAAGATACTTCTGGTGGTGCGAAAGATCCTGTTCGGAGGGATAGGGAATTCCTTTAGGGTGAGTGTGGTATATGCCTAGGTATTCAAGATTATGTTTTACCAGAAAACGGTAAGCGGTGTCAACGTCTTCTCCGGAGATGGCAAAAACTTCCGTGCGGTTGTACAGATGTTTATTGGGAATGGGTAGAACCCCAAGAATGGTATTTTCTCTTCCACCCAGGAAACCGCCGGTTTCCTGAGGGTAGCAGGCCTGCGCTTGCTGCATAATAATGTTGTATTGGCGCTCAGTGATAATGAACATTGAAATAGATTATAACATATATTATAATCGGGACTGTTTAATTTCTGGCATAAAGGGGAAAAACAAAATGGGCTTTATTTCTTGGTCGCTGGTTGCTGGGATTCTGGGTTTGCTGTTCGCGCTCTATCTTTATATTGATGTGGTTCGAAAACCGGCGGGGAATGAAAAGATGAAAGAAATCTCCGGCCTCATCCACGAAGGGGCGATGACTTACCTTAATCGGCAGTATCGAGCGATCCTCATCTTTATGGCATTCGTTTTTATCGTATTGACCTTTTTAATTAATGTTTATGTGGCGATCGCTTATGTTTTTGGCGGATTCTGCTCTATTTTAGCTGGTTATATCGGAATGAATGCAGCCACCCGGGCGAATGTTCGAACAGCTAATGCGGCAGCGGGAAAAAATCAGCCCCAGGCACTGGGGATCGCTTTTTCGGGCGGAGCGGTCATGGGAATGGCGGTGGCCTCGATCGGTGTTCTGGGATTGGGGATTCTCTTTTTCCTGGTTAAAGGGGTGGCGGCAAAAGCATTGATTGTCAGCGGTTACTCCATGGGGGCTTCCTCGATCGCTCTTTTTGCGCGCGTCGGCGGAGGAATTTACACGAAGTCGGCGGATGTCGGCGCTGACCTGGTCGGTAAAGTCGAAGCCGGAATTCCGGAAGACGATCCTCGCAATCCGGCGGTGATTGCCGATAACGTCGGCGATAATGTTGGTGACGTAGCTGGCATGGGAGCTGATCTTTTTGAATCTTACGTTGGAGCGGTAGTGGCGACCGTTGCCATCGGTGCGCTTATGACAGTTGCTCCATTTTCCTTGATGATTCTCCCTCTGCTGCTGATTGCGGCCGGAACGGTTGCTTCGATCGTCGGAGTTTTATTTATTAAATTGATCCAGGGAATTAATCCGCAGGCGGCTTTGCGTTACGCGACTTACGTGGCGGGACTGCTATTCATTGTGGCGGCTTATTTCCTGACGAAAATGATTCTGGGCGATAGCGGGGTTTTCTGGGCGATTCTTTCGGGAATCCTGGTCGGCGTTGCGATCGGATTGATTTCGGAGATTTACACTTCGGGAAAGGTCTTGAAAGAAATCGCCGAGGCCTGCAAGACGGGACCGGCGACTAACGTCATCACCGGGTTGGCGATTGGGATGAAGAGCACTATCTTTCCGATCCTGGCGATCTGCGCCGCGATTTTTATTTCTTACAAGTTTGCAGGATTGTACGGTATTGCCATCTCCGCCGTTGGCATGCTGGGGACGACCGGCATCATCATGTCGGTTGACGCCTACGGCCCGATCGCCGATAACGCCGGAGGAATCGTTACCATGTCCGGCTTACCTCCCGAAGTGAGAAAAATCACCGATACCCTGGATTCTCTGGGGAACACGACGGCCGCGATCGGCAAAGGTTTTGCGATCGGCTCGGCCGCCCTGACGGCTCTCGCGTTATTCACAGCATATACCCAGACGGTAGGATTGAAGACGATCAACATATTGAGCGCGAACGTCGTGATTGGATTTTTTATCGGCGGATTGGTCCCCTTTGCCTATGTTTCGATGACTCTGCAGGCGGTTGGCCGTGCGGCCTTCAAGATGGTCGAAGAGGTCCGCCGCCAGTTCAGAGAAATAAAAGGATTGATTGAAGGAAAAGCCAGACCCGATATCAAGAAGTGCGTTGATATCAGCACTTCAGCGGCGTTGAATGAGATGATCATCCCCGGGATCTCGGCGGTGCTTATTCCGGTGGCGACCGGCATTTTTCTTGGCCCGGAGGCTCTGGGCGGACTGCTGGCCGGTTCTCTCTGCGTCGGTGTTCCCATGGCCATCATGCTGGCGAACTCCGGTGCGATATGGGATAACGGCAAGAAGTTGATTGAAGACGGCTACCTGGGAGGGAAAGGAACGCCGATCCATGCAGCAGCGGTGGTGGGGGACACCATCGGCGATCCGTTTAAAGATACCAGTGGACCGGCGATGAATATTCTATTGAAGCTGATGTCGATCGTCTCGCTGGTGCTTGGGCCGGTGATAATGAACTTCCATCATCTGCTTTTTAGATAGGTACTATCAGACCATAAGCTTTAAAGCTGTTCAATAGGGTTGGTGATTCTGGCGACCAGCTGCATAGTGAAAGGTTTGATATCGTCGCAAAGCTGAGTGGCTTTTACCACAAATCCCACGAATTTGGGCAGACGGCTCCATTTCTTAATGGATTTAGACCCTTTCCATGGTCCAATCGATATAAAATAATGGGGGTCTTCGGGATCCTGCAATAGAGTTCCTTTGATGGCATCCGGCTGAGTTTTGAGCGTCCATTTTGCGAATTCTTTCCACGACTTGATAAATTCATCTGATTTACCCGGTTTAACTTTCCAGATGCCGATCGTATAGCACGGTTCTTCTTTTTTCATTTGTTTTTCCCTTTTTAAAAATTATCCTACCACAGGGTCGGTTTTATTGCAAATTTTGCTTGACAGAAATTTTCTTAGATGTGATAATCAGCCTAAAGCAGGAACCGTTTTAGAAAAGGAGGCTAAGAAATGAGAAAGGCAAAAGAAAAAACAGCAGTTCTCGCCGATAATATAAGAGATACTGTTGAATACGGGATTGATCAGCTCGAAGCCGTCGGAAATGATGCCCATAAAACATTAAAGAAGCTTCGAAACGAAGTTACGCGGGTTTTATACGCCGCCAACAACAATTTCGATGACCTGATAACGCGGGCGGCGAAGGCAAATAAAGAGAACTGCAGCTGGCTGCGCGGGCAGTCCAAAGAGATATTGGGCCCGGCAACAAAAGCTAAGAAGAAATAGCTCTTACTTCCCCTTAATAAGCAAAATAAATCCGGCAGCGAACAGCAGCCAGGAGAACAGCGGCAGCTGGAGGAAAATTGGCCCCTTCGGAAAGTAAGTTAGGACTGCACCCAGCGAGAAAAGGAGTACAATTAGCCAGCCGTTCGGTTTATCTTCCGCTTTTTTGAATTTGATTTCTTCACGGGATTTGACCTGTATATCATTCTCATCGAGCAGCGCCCCTTCTCCTGAAGCTTTTAAAACCCTCATGCTCAAAATTAAAAGCCGGTCTACGAAACTGAGATACCTGGAGCTTACCTGCTCGAGGGAATTGACGAAGTCCTTAACGTTATAAATCTTTGAAATTAAATTTTCCACAAAAGGCTTGGCTTCTCTAACCAGGCTGAAATTTGGATCCAGTTTGCTGGCTACGCCTTCCAGCGTAACCATGGCTTTGACAAACATAGTCAAATCGGGAGAGAAATATATTCCGTGGCGAGCTCCGGCGTTCAACCCTTTGAAAAAATTCTGGGCCATACTGCTGCTGTCTTTGTCGGCGGGATTGGCCGAAGGCCTGGTAAGGATCTGCCTGATCTCTTCTTTAAATTCTTCTATGTTTGATCCATCCGTGATTTCAGCCAGATCCAGCAAGTTGCGGGCATAGGATTCGATATCATTGTTTATCATATCGATAAAGGCCATGGCCATTTTTCTTCTCATGGCTTCGTCCAGATGCCCCACCATTCCAAAATCCAAGAAAGATAAAATATCATTTTTCAAAACGAGCAGATTTCCGGGGTGGGGGTCGGCGTGGAAAAGGCCATCTTCAAACATCTGTTTTAAAACGGCCCCGCAGGTGATGGAAAGGATCTTCTTTTTGTTGACTCGGATATGATTTTGTTGGTCTATTTTATTTATGCTGACCCCCGAAATGTATTCCATGGTCAAAACTTTACGGGTGGAATATTCCCAAAAGATCTTCGGGATTTTAACATTTTTATGATCGCGAAGATTATCTCTGATCTTTTGAGCGTTTTCCGCTTCGGTCATGAAATCTAATTCTCTTTTCATGCTGTCTTCGATTTCATCAACGGCTTTTTTGAGATTAAGGGTTCGGAGCTTCGGGAAAAATCTTTCTAAAACCCCAGCTGTCAACCTGAACAGCGCCAGGTCATGTTCTATGAGCTCATCGATTCCGGGCCGCTTAATTTTTACCGCTACTTCTTTTGCGGATTTCAGGATTCCGTAATGCACCTGTCCCAGGGAGGCTGAACCGATCGGTTTTTCTGAAATGGATAAAAAGATGTCATCGACCGGTCTTTTTAATTCTTCTTCAACGGTTCTTTTTGCATCTTCGCCGGAAAAAGGAGGGACGCTGTAATAAAGCTTTTCTAATTCCCGGGAGATTTCGGGCGGAGTGATATCGGTCCTTAACCCAATGATTTGGCCGATTTTTACATAAGTGGGGCCAAGTCCTTCCAGTTTTTCCCTCAGTCGCACCGGGAATGGCTCATAGAATCTTTTCTTGAATGCTTTTTTGAAAGACGAAGAAAAAGGAAGTTGGTTTTTCCACACCAGGTAATCGAATCCTAAACCGGTAAGACGCGCCAGCACTTCAAAGGCCCTAAAGGTCCTTTTTAAAGCTTTGCCGGCATTCATTTGCACTCCATATTAACAATATTTTTTCGGACTGTCAAAATAACTTTATACGGAGGGAGGAGGATTCGAACCCCCGATCCGCTTGCGCGGATAGACGCTTTCGAGGCGTCCGCCTTCAACCACTCGGCCATCCCTCCATAACGGAAGGGGTGGGATTTGAACCCACGATACCTTGCGGTATACACGCTTTCCAGACGTGCTCCTTAAGCCACTCGGACACCCTTCCACCGGGAAATGCGCCAGACAGGAATTGAACCTGCAACCCCTTCCTTCGCAGGGAAGTACTCTATCCGTTGAGCTACTGGCGCATCTCGACTCACTACGTTCGCTCGATGTGATATAATATCATATCATGATTAAATTTGGAACGGACGGCTGGAGGGCGGTGATCTCCGACGAATTTACCTTCGCCAACGTCCGAAGAGTGGCAAAAGCCATTGCTTTATACCTCGCAAATCATGGTTTTTCGAAAAAACCTTTAGTCATCAGCTACGATGCCCGTTTTCTGGCGGATAAATTTGCCGAAGAAGTCACAAAAGTCATGGAAGCAGCCGGGATTGACTGCTGGCTTACGGAGCACGATACGCCCACGCCGGTTATTGCCTGGGTGGTAAAAGATAAAAAGGCCGCCGGAGCTGTGATGCTTACCGCTTCTCACAATCCTGCGGAGTACTGCGGAATAAAATTTATTCCTGATTATGCCGGGCCGGCAAATGAAGCCATCACTTCTGAGCTCGAAATGAATTCAAATAAGGATATTGATTTGCCCAGGGCTTCTAAAATGGGGAAAGTCGAACGTTTTGAGCCTCGTGAAAGGTACATTAAATATATTGAAGGCTTTATTGATCCGGCTTTGATTCGCAGTGCAAAGCTGAAAGTGGTCTGTGATCCGATGCATGGATCCGGCCGAGGTTATCTCGATCGAATTCTGCAGAATTACGGTTGTCACACCGAAGCCGTCCATGGAAATCGAGATGTCTTATTCGGAGGCAAAAATCCAGAGCCAGCCGAAGCAAATCTGCTGGAACTAAAACAGAAGGTGATTGAGCTTTCTGCCCAGGTGGGATTGGCGAATGACGGCGACGCTGACCGCTTTGGAGTGATAGACGAAAAAGGAAATTATCTGGGCGCCAATCAGGTTATCCCTATTCTTTTTGAAGGTTTGGTTTCCGAAAAGGGCTTCACCGGCTCAGTGGTGAGGTCGGTGGCGACCACCCATCTCATCGATAAGATCGCCGGGCGTTTTAAAGTAAAAGTTCACGAAACCCCGGTGGGCTTTAAACACATCGCAAAGATAATGATGTCAGAGGATGTTATAATTGGTGGAGAGGAAAGCGGAGGGTTGTCGGTAAAAGGCCACATTCCGGAAAAAGACGGTATCCTGGCAGACTTATTGATGGTAGATATGCTGGCGAGGAGAAAGAAACCGCTGTCTGAAATCTGGAAAGCTCTGGTTGCCAATTATGGCGAAGTTTATTCCGGCCGCCTTGATCTTCACCTGGAAGAAAATAAGAAGAAAGGATTAATTGATAAACTCAGGAACGAGACTCCCGTAGAATTCGCAGGAGTAAAGGTGGCGAAGGTCAATAAGATCGACGGAGTGAAGCTGATCCTGACGGATGCGAGCTGGATCCTGGCCCGGCCATCGGGGACCGAACCTCTGGTCAGGATTTATGCCGAGTCAGATAAAAAAGAAAAACTGGAGGCGATCCTGGAAGCGGCTCGGAATTTGATATAAGGAGGAAGGTATATGGCTAAGAAAGTGGCAAAGAAGATGGAGCAGAAAGAAGAAAAGCACAAAGTAATGATGGATGAGGTGGAAATGAATAGGGTTCTCCGGCGGATCGCCCATCAAATAATGGAAGCGAATAAAGGAGGGGAGAATCTGGTTTTGGTCGGGATTTACCAGCGCGGGGTCCCGCTGGCCAAAAGGATCGCCGATATCATTCAGAAAGAAGAGGGCATCGAAGTTCCGGTGGGATCACTGGACGTTTCGCTTTACCGGGATGATTTGACGCACAAAGGCCAGTATATCGAAGTTAAAAAATCGGACCTGCCCTTTACGGTAACGGATAAGGTGGTGGTCCTGGTGGATGATGTTATTTTTGCCGGCCGCACCGCACGGGCCGCGCTGGATGGATTAAAGGATTACGGCCGCGCCGCCAAAGTTCAACTGGCAGCGCTGGTTGACCGCGGCCACCGCGAACTTCCCATCCATCCCGATTTCACCGGTAAAGTTATTCCCACCGCTTTAAAGGAAGAAGTTAAAGTTGAGGTTTTGGAAGTCGACGGCTTGGACCGGGTTACGCTGAGATAATTTAAATTCCTTATTTTATGAGAACGGTTGAATGGAAAAACCATGCGGTTAAAATTATCGATCAGACGCAGCTGCCGCACCGCTTAAAATTTATCTATCTTAAAAGTGTTGACGAGGTAATTTCCGCCATTAAAAGCTTAAAGGTCAGGGGAGCTCCCGCCCTCGGCATCGCGGCTGCTTTTGCCTGCGTCCTGGGAGCTTCAAACTTAAGACGAGCTTCGCGCAGACTGATAGCTTCGAGACCAACTGCCGTGAATATCGGTTGGGCGGTGGAGCGAATGCTCCGGGCAGCGAAAGCGGGAAAGGCGCTGCTGGGAGCCGCGCAAAAGATGGCCGAGGAAGATGTCGAAATCAATAAAAGGATCGGCTTTCACGGCGCCGCTTTGATCAAAGACGGAATGAATATTCTGACGGTGTGCAACACCGGGGCACTGGCGGCGGTTGATTTCGGCACGGCACTGGGAGTGATCCGCACCGCGCATGAGATCCGAAGAAAAATTCATGTATATGTTGCGGAGACCCGTCCCCGCCTGCAAGGAGCGAAACTGACCGCCTGGGAGCTGAAGAAGCTAAAGATTCCTTTTACTCTGATCACCGATAATATGATCGGTTATTTTATGCAAAAAGGAAATATCGATTTAGTGCTTACCGGTGCCGATCGAATTGCCCGCAACGGGGACGCGGCCAACAAAATCGGAACTTATAGCGCGGCGGTCCTGGCAAAAGTACATCATATTCCTTTTTACATTGCTGCTCCGATATCGAGCATCGATTTTAAAGCTAAATCGGGCAAAGCCATTATGATTGAGGAGCGCGATCCGGAAGAAGTGACTAAAATCGGCAGGGAACAGATTGCCCCGCAAGGGATTAGAGTTGCCAACCCGGCTTTCGATGTTACGCCAGCGTATTATATTGCTGGAGTTATAACCGAAAAGGGAATATTTAAATCCGGTGCTATCAGAAAGTTATGGCACTGAAAAGAGTCGAGACCCACTATTTTGGCAGGGTGCAGGGAGTGGGATTTCGCTTCACGGCGGAACGCTTTGCTAACGCATATAAGGTGGTTGGATACGTAAGGAATACAGCGGATGGGAAAGTGGAGATCGTAGCAGAGGGCGAAGAAGAGACCCTGAAGCAGTTTTTGGAAGCAGTTCAACTGGACCTGGCAAACCTTATCGATAAATATTCTATTAATTGGTTTACTGCCACCGGAGAGTTTGCGCGATTTGAGATAAGATTTTTCTGATCGATTTAAAAGATGGAACTTTTTTAAGATTGAGGACGTCTAATAGGATGGCGGGGGGAATAAATGGCGGGTATTGAATTCGATCTCCTGTACGACAATTATAAGGCGATGATCTGGAGCTTGGTTTCCCGCTATGTGTTCAGTCGGGAAGACCGGGAAGATCTTTTCCAGGAAGTTTTCCTGAATATCCATAAAGCCCTGTCTAAATTCAGAGGGGAAGCGAAGCTTGAGACCTGGCTTTACCGGATAACGGTTAACACCGCTATTAATTATGTGAAAAAACAGAACCTTCGCCGGAAGCTGCAGCAGATTCTGGAGAGTTTAAGGATCTTTGAGGAGAGCACTCCTCTCGAGGTAGATGACCTGTCCGCTCCGCTGGCCAAGCTTAATCCCCGGCAGAGGATGATCCTACTGCTGGCGGAAATCGAAGAGAAAAGTTTAGAAGAGATCGCGGAAACGATAGGCCTTCCAATCGGTACGGTAAAATCAAATCTGCATCGGGCGAAGGAAATAATAAAAAAGGAAGTGAGGAAAAATGGATCAGTATTCATATTACATCCAGAAGTTGAAACAAACTGCTCCGAAACCTGACTTTGATTCGCTTTATCGGATGATTGAGGCAAGAAGCGAGGCGAAGAAACCCGTCATATTGATGGGCCTGGTCGTAGCGGCTCTGCTTTTTGTTCTGGCGGTGCCTTTGGTCATTAACCGGTCCGATACAGCGGGCGAAGATAGCAAAATGCTGGCCTATGTTTTTCAAAATGAAGAATCTGGCGGTCATGCCGTAGCGGATTTTATTCTTAACGATTGAAAAGGGAACTTTATCTGCTTGCCGGTTGTCAAATAGGTTAAAGGAGGGATTCAAATGAAAGTAAGAAGCATAATGGTTGGTTTATTGATGTTGGGAATCTTGCTCGGTTCGATTGCTCCGGCGAATGCCTTGGGAAGGGATGGTTTCAAGAAAGGTGAAAGGTGGGAGAAAAATCGAGCCGAGGGTTTTTTCCGGCAGCTTGCTTTGACGCCGGAGCAGAAGGCCAAATGGCTTGAACTGAACCAGGGACTGGAGCGCGAGATCCTGCCCCTGCGCCAAAAGAACCAGGCTTTGAGCTTAAAAATGGAAGACGAAATGGGGAAAGACAAGCCGGATCAGAAGGTGATCGAGAACCTGGTGAAAGAGATAAGTCAGAACCAGGTCGCGATGCAGTTGAAGCGGATCGATGTCCTGCTTAAATTCAGGGAAAATCTTTCGCCCGAACAGCGGCAAAAAATGAAAAGGCCCCTGACAAGGAAGAAATAAAAGGTATAATATCCCTGGATGCGAAAATTATTTGTTGGCTTGTTCCTGATCGCCTTTGCCTGCCAGAGCTGGGCGCTGACCTGGTCCCGGGTGGTTGCACTCGGTGCTGAACGCAGCCATGACATAAAGAGCGCACAGGATCAGCTGGAGGCCTACCGCTGGAGCTATTACCGGTCATACAGCAGTTTCCTCCCCCAGGTATCGGCCAGCCTTTCGATCGGAGAATCGACCGGTTCTTCAGGCGACAGCTATAGCGATTCATACGGTTTAAACGTCAGACAGAGCCTTTTTAGCGGAACGACCAATTATTACAATGCCCGCTCCGCAGCGGTCAATTTAGACCTTTACTCTGCCAACCTGCAGAGCACCATGGCCGATTATTATAATCAGGTCAGACAGGGATTTGTCGACCTTTTTATCGCCCAGAATAATTTGGCGGTCCAGCGAAAGATCCGCCAGTCGCGGGAATCCAATCTCCGGATGATCCAGCTGCTCTATGATGGAGGAACGGAAGATAAGGGTAATTATTTGCGGACCAAGTCGCAGCTGGCCAGCGCTGATTATAATATCGCTGCCGCCATGCGGCAATTGGAACTGGCGCAATTGAAACTGTCCCAGCTGATCGGGGCTGACGTTTCATCAGCGGAAGGCGAGCTGGCGGCCGTGACCGTTGCCAGTTTACCAGATTTTGAAAACATAATGAAAAGCGCCCCGGCTAACATCGTTGCCAGATCGCAACTGGAGCTTTCAGAGATCTCACAAAAAGCGAGCTTATCCGGATTTTTACCGACGGTTAGCCTGAACGGCAGCTATCAGAAGTCCGGCAATAGCTGGCCGCCGACCAATTCCAGTAAGTCGCTTTCTTTGAGCGTCTCCCTGCCGATCTTTCCCGGCGGCAGCAACATTGCGGACCGCGTGATAGCCGGCTTACAGCTTAATAAAGCGCGGGAGGATTTTGCTAAAAGCCAGAAGGACCTCTATTACAATATCCGGCAGGCTTATAATGGACTGAAGGATGCGATCGAAGCCTATAATGTGCAAAAGACCGCCCTGAATGCTTCAGCGGAGAGGGCCCGCATCGCCCAGGCCAGCTATATAAATGGGCTGATCTCTTATATTGACTGGGATACGATCCAGAACGACTATATTAGTAACCAAAGCAGTCTGCTTAATTTCCAGCGGAACATGCTGGTGGCCGAAGCGAATTGGTATAAATCATACGGAGGTTGGGTAAAATGAAAATTAAAAAATTGCTGATCTGTTTTATCGGCATTTTGCTCCTGATCGCTGGTTGCGCGCAGAAAGCCGAAAAACCGCTGCCAACAGCTACAGTGAAGAGGGGGAATATCATGGCTCAGCTGCCGACCACCGGGGTGGTTATCCCGCGCAATAATCTGAGCATCAAGCCGCCGGTGGCCGGTCGGATCGAACAGGTTCTAGTAGAAGAGGGACAGCGTGTACGAAAAGGGGAAGTGATCGCCTGGATGAGCTCGAGCGAGCGGGCAGCCCTATTGGATGCTGCGCTGGCAAAAGGAGCGGAGGAAGTTAAATACTGGCAGGACGTTTATAAACCCGCGCCGATCGTTGCCCCCTTGGATGGCTTCATTACTAAAAGGAACATGCAGCCGGGACAATTTTTTAGCCAGTCCGATGATGTGATGGTGATGGCCGATGTCCTGATCGTTGAGGCGCAGGTGGATGAGACCGATATTGGAAGGATCAAATTGAAACAGCAATCCACGATTGTGCTGGATGCCTATCCCGATCAAAAAATTGCCGGCCAGGTGGAAAAGATCGCCTACCAGTCAGATACGGTCAATAACGTAACTATCTACCGGGTCGATGTTCTCCCGCAAAAAGTCCCTTCCTTTTTCCGCTCCGGCATGAGCGCCACGGTCAATTTCACGATGGATGAGCGATTGGACGTGCTGTCCTTGCCGATCAATGCCATAAAAAAAACAGGGGGTCGCTCATTCGCTTTTGTTCAGGAAAATGGTAAAGTGAAAGCGATGCAGGTAAAGACCGGTCTGGAGAATACAGAAAATATAGAACTGATCTCCGGCCTGGCAGAAGGGCAGGAAGTGGTTATCCCGACCACCAAGATCGCGCAGGACGCTATGCAGCAAAATCAAGGGAGGGGAGGGCCCTTCAACTTCCTCGGCGGCGGCAGAAGAAGATAAAATATGGCTTTGATCGAGCTTACAGGGATAGCCAAGACCTATTATTTAAGTAAGGACCTGCCAGTCCATGCCCTAAGGCCAGTTTCTCTGAAGATCGAGGCCGGCGAATTCGTTGCCATCATGGGGCCTTCCGGTTCGGGTAAATCGACCCTACTGGCGATCCTCGGGTTATTAGACAAAGCCGATCAGGGTATTTTTAAGCTATTAGGTAAAGACGTGATCGGTCTCTCCGATAACGATTACGCTATCCTGCGCAGCCAGCACCTGGGATTCGTTTTCCAATCTTTTAACCTGCTTCCCCGCTTTAATGTTTTGGACAATGCTATGCTTCCGTTCCTTTATACCGAAGCCACTCCCAAGGACCGGGAAAATGTACTGGCAATCATGCGGAAGATCGGTCTGGAGGAAAGATTAAGACATAGACCGAACGAGATCTCGGGCGGCCAGCAGCAGCGGCTGGCGATCGCGCGGGCGCTGGCTAACCGGCCGCAGATCATCCTGGCCGATGAGCCAACTGGTAATCTTGATTCAAAATCCGCCAGCGAGATCATCAGTGTGTTAAAAGAGCTGAATGATCAGGGGACCACCATTATTATGGTTACCCACGAAGCGGACCTGGCCGAATGCGCCGGCCGGATCATCACTCTCAAAGACGGATCGATCGTCTCGGATGAAATAAAAGGGGCAGCGAAAAAAGCGGCCGCTCCGGAGCTGCCGGCCAGACGAGCCAGGAGAAAAGGGGTGATCTCGCTGGCCGGGATAATAAATTACTCCAAGGAAGCTTTCTTTTCCCTCTTAGCCAATAAACTGCGCTCTTTCCTTTCGATCCTGGGGGTGCTGATCGGTGTGGCAGCCGTGATCGCCATGTTAGCCATCGGGAACGGCGCCCAGCAATCAGTTAAACAAACGTTGGCTTCCATGGGATCTAATTTATTGACGGTCTCTTCTTCTTTCCGCGCCAGGGGGATCTCCCTTGGATCGGATTCGGTCACCCGTTTTGGGATGGAAGACCTTAACGCTCTCCGGCAGATCGAGTCGGTCGACAGGGTAGCGCCCTTTGTTTCGGGCCGAGCCCAGGTGGTCTTCCAGGACAATAACTGGAGCACCCAGGTCCAGGGGACATCGCCCGATTTCCAATATACCCGCAATTCGATCCCGGCCACCGGCCGCTTTTTTACGGAAGCGGAGATGACCTCCCGGGCCAAAGTAGCGGTGGTCGGGCAAACGATAGTGGATCAGCTTTTCGGCAGCGCTAATCCGATAGGCCAGCAGATCCGGATCAACCGGATCAATTTTATTGTCATTGGCACCTTGCCAGTCAAGGGATCGAGCGGCTTCCAGAACGCGGATGATCGGGTGATCATCCCGCTTACCACGGCTATGTACCGATTACTGGGGACCGATTATATAAACAACTTTGATGTTCAGGTGAGCGATCCGGATGCTATGTCGACGGTACAGGAACAGATAACCGCGGTGATCGGCAAGCTCCACCGCATGAGCGACCAGCAGCTCCAGAACATTGATATCCACAATATGGCCGATATGCAGCAGGCGATGAGCGATGTGGTGAATACTTTCACTTATCTGCTTGGTTCGATCGCGGCGGTCAGCTTGCTGGTCGGCGGTATCGGGATCATGAATATTATGCTGGTGCTGGTAATGGAGCGGACACACGAGATCGGGCTGCGCAAAGCGCTGGGAGCGGAGAACCGCGATATCATGATCCAATTCCTGGTCGAATCAGTTTTGATCTGCGTGATCGGCGGGGTGTTGGGTGCCATTATCGGGTCATTAGTCTCATGGGGGATCTCTACGATCCTCGGTTGGTCCACAGTCATTAGTTTCTTTTCGATCACTCTGGCATTCACCTTCTCGGTCCTGGTGGGAATGATCTTCGGCCTCTGGCCCGCCTGGCGCGCGGCCAAAATGCTGCCGGTCGAGGCGCTAAGATATGAGTAATCCTGGAAAGACCGAGGCTAATCCCGGGTGAACGATTTTTCCTTCCCGAATATTTATCCCGGTGGCAATGGTCGAAGTTTCTTCTGCCGCGCGTTCCAAACCTTTATTGATAATTTCAACTACATAGGGCAGGACAACTGTTCCCAGCGCTTCCGAAGTGGTGCGAGCGCCCAGGGAGGGAAGGTTGGGCGGAGCAAAGAAAAAGATTTCTGTTCCCGGGATGACTGGAAGATCAAAAGGCTCCAAAATACTGGTTTCGATCACCCCTTCAATCCCGCCTCCCTGATCGATATCAATCGGATAAACGCAACCTCCGGATACCATGGTCTTTAATAGATCAATCGTAATAATTTTTTCCGGTTTTTTACCCGAAGTATACATAGAGGAAACCAAAAAAAATGCGCCACGGACGGCGTCCCTGATATTTTGAGGAGCGGCTTCCAGCACTTTTACTTTAGGAAAACGAATTTCATTAACTTTGAAGTAATCGCCAAGAGATTTCACCCGGGAAGGGGATTTTTCTAATAGAGCAACTTCGCAGCCGCGCTCGGAAAATTCTTCGGCGGCCGTCTTTCCCACGCTCCCGCCTCCAAGGACAGCTACTTTTACTCCGTGCAAGCCGGTTTCTGGAAGGCCTGAAGTTATAATTTTTTTACTAATTAATGCATATTCGTCGGCATGGCGGGCTACCACTTTGGCGGCAGCTTCGCTCATCGGAGATAAGCAAGGGAAAAACGGATGACCCTCTCTTTCTTCCTCCATGGTTTCCCAGGTGATAAAAGTGGCTTTAGTCTTGGTTGCCGCTGCCGTTCGCTCGGAGCTTTGGGCAAAGTGCTGGAAGGATATAAAAATGTTATTTCGCAGCAGCGGGAAATCTTTGATTCGGGTCTCTTTTACTCCGAGGACTAGGTCCTGCTGCAGAGCCTGGTCATGGGAACAGATGACGGCGGAGGCTTTTTCGTAATCCTCATTTGAGAAATCGATTTTCGCTCCGGCATCTTTTTCCACCAGGATCTCAATCCCGCGGCATTTATCTTTGATTTCCTTTATCTGGGAAGGGATAAATAGCACGCGGCTCTCGACTTCTCTTCCTTTCGGGTCGGTTTTTGATTCCCGCAGGACGGATATCGATTTAATCATTGAATTTGTATTTCAAGATTTCGGGATTGCTTTCGTCAACCTTGATCAGAGGGTAGGGGAAAAAGACATTGGCGTCGGTTTCACGGATGTTTAGATCTTCCAGGCGGACCTCAAGGTGCACATCCGCCGGGATTACCTTTAGCTCCCGCACCTTGGCTCCCTCCATGGGCTGCGCCCAGTTTTCGATGATTTTGCTGATGATATCCCTCCGGCCGGAGAATTCCTCGCCGAATTCAGTGAGGACGGCAAGCAAAGGTTTCCCCAGACGCGCTTCTTTGATGAGATTGATGCAGCCCAGCATCCCCAGGTGCTGGCTAAGCAGCCGTCCTTCTTCCTTTTCAACCGATCCGATGTTAAGCAGAAGGATCTGGGATTCGCTGTATTCCTGGCCCAGGCCCGCTTCATAGCGGGTGTCGCCGGTAATGCCGATTTTTAACCGATCGCCATTTTGATAAGGAATATTGGTATTTAAAATGAGGCCAACGGCGGATTCCTGATTGGTCCAGCGCTCAATGTGGTAGGCAGGTTTTATCGAAAGGGTAAAACCGTATTTTTCCCAGAGGGAAGCTCCCCCGATCTCGGTCACTTCCGATCCCGGGACCAGCAATTTAAAGATGATCTCACGGTTGCCGAAAAGATCGGTGGCAGAAAGCAGGCCGTGAAATTTTAACAGCGAACCGGCAGAACCAAAGATATCCAGAACTTTCGTTTTTCTCTGTTCATTGTGATCGTTGTATTTTGCCAGCAGGGAAAGAATGCCCTCGACCGATTCGGTATGGTCATCATGATCGTGGGTGATGATGATGGCGTCAATATCGGCAATTCCCATGCCCAGATCGCGGAAGATACTAAAAAAATCGTAACCCGGATCAATCGCTATTCCCTTGACTTCGCCGCGGGCGTTCTTCAGAGTTAAAAAATACCCGCCGCCCTGTGAGATGCCATGCGAAAAGAGCGGGGTGGCGGAGTTCCACTTGTGAATGGTGCGCAGTTTGTTGACCCCCACCGCTTGCACCAGCATGCGCGGGGTATTCAGGTCCCGGATGAGTTTAGTCTGGTTTTTTTTAATGGTTTCGCGGGTGGGAAAAAGGGTTTGCTCCATATAGGCGATGGCCTGGGTGGAGGGGCCGTTAAAATTCTTGCTTTGCAGATCCTGCTGATAGGCGATTTTAAAGGAATTATAAGCTTCCTGAAAACGTCCCTGGAGAAAATGGGCGATGCCGCGGTAATAAGCGGGGAGGCTTAAGTTTTTGTGATGTTTTTGAGTGACTTTTAAAAGCTCGTCATAGATCAATTCAGCTTCCTGGTAGAGGTTGTGGTTTATGCAGGCATAGCCGATGAGATTCCACAAATTATCGTTTTCATTCAGACTTATCAGCGATCTGAGGATTTCTTTTATATATTTTCGGATCCAATCTTTCTGATTTTGCGAAGAGAGGCGCTTTAAGTTTACCCAGGTCGTCGGTCGGCTGGCATCGATGATATCCTGATACACTAAAACCTCCAGGTGGCTGCGACCATTTGGGTGCGGTTATAGACCCCGCCTAAATAGGTGCAATCCAGGATTAGATTTCCAATGGCAAAACTTAAGCCGGCGGTCTTGCTTCCGTCCGAAAGCCCGGCGCGCGCGAGCAGTCCTGGCATGAGCGCCGCTTCCGCGCCATAGTGCATGGTCGGATTCTTGCTGTTTTGCCCGAACAAATTATGGATATCGGCCGCCAGGGTGAGGGAATCGGCTGGTTTCACCGCTAGCCCGGCATTGACCTGCATTTCATATCCTCGGGTGCTTTCCCCCGTCTGCCATTTAATATCGGTAGTCAAAATTCCTCTGGTGACCAGACCAATAGAAATATATTCAACCGGCTTGGCTACGACTCCCAGATCTAAATCTGCGCCCACCCCTTTTATGCCGGTGCTGATTATCTGGAGATTATAAAAATTTATGTTTGCTCCTATGGCCACTCTTTGTTCAAAACCGGAGGCAAGCGAGAGCGTGTACCAATTGGTATTTTGATTAATCTGCGGGGTCGCGTTATAATCGTTCATCCAGCTTATCCCCAGTGCGAATTGCGCTTTGGTCGCGGGTTCGACCTCTCTCGGCTCCCAATAACGCGGATGATAATAATTGGGGTGATACCAGGGTGAAGCCCAGGGGGTCATGTAATAGCGTCTTGACTCGATGACGGTTTCTTTGATCGCTTCTTTGGCTACTTGCTTGGTGCCGGTGACCGCTCCCTCTGCCGCTTTCTTGAATGCTTCTTTTACTTCTGCTCTCAGGCTGACGACTTCTTCGGTCCCTTTTACCTGTTCGGCCATTGATTCTTCACGCGCTGGTTTTTCCCCCTCTCTTCCCCAACCTTTTTTCAATATCCCTTGGTCCGAAAGATATTTTGCCCCCTGGAAGGCGAGCACCGAAGCTACCCCGACACCCGCGATCCACTCAAAAGGGTTCATCTCGGTCTCGTAGCAAAGCTTTAAATTTCCAACATTATCCCCTACAAAAGTGTTCCGGTTGTTCAGCTTGGTTGAGCCCGTGACGGAAACTTCGGGATTGAGCGCCAGGCCGGCCGGATTCCAGTAGGGGGCGTTGGCGTCGTCGGAGACGGCGGTAAAAGCGCCACCCATCCCCATAGGGCGGGTTCCAAAGAGAGCAAAACAGCTTTGAAAACTAAAAATAAGGAGCAGGGATGAGATCAAAAACTTTTTAATCATTTGGTTCTCCTCCTCGAATTGACATTGTAGCAAAGCTCTCTTGCCTTGACAAGTTAGGGATGGTAGAATTCGAAAGCTGGAGGTGCAGGATGAAAGTAATTTTAGAAAGAGCGCGGGATATTATTTTAAAGCCCAAGGAAACCTGGCGAATTATTAAGGGTGAGACAAACAGCATACAAGAGATTTTTATTAATTATGCGGCTCCGCTGGCGCTTATCCCGGCAGTTGCAACTATTATCGGATTGTCGATTGTTGGCATCAGGGTGCCGGCCGGATATATTGCCAGAGCTCCTTTTATGGAGTCTCTGGCCGGTGGAGTCCTGGGTTACGTATTTCATTTGCTTGGCCTTTTGGCCGGGGCCTGGGCGGTTAATTTTCTCGCCCCTTATTTCAATTCGAAATCAGATCTGAACTCTGCGGCTAAACTGGTGGTTTATTCTATGACCCCGATCTGGTTGTTGGGGATCTTTTCCATTCTGCCGGGCCTGGGTTTTCTTCAGATTTTTGGCCTTTATGGTATCTATCTTATTTATTTGGGGTTGCCGCTTTTAATGGAAACGCCGCCGGAAAAAATTCTCTGGTACACTACCGTGATCGTGCTGGCTGCCATGCTTATCAGCTTGATCTTGACTATCCTTGTCGGCGGGGCGGTGTATGGGCCGATGTTCATGCGGATGATGGCCTTGTAAAATGGAACCTATAACTTTAAGAGAATTAGTTGAAACCTGTGCCAAGAAGTTTGGAGAGCTGACGGCTTTTCAGACCAAGCGGAATGAAAGATATCAAAAATATTCCTACAAGCAAGTTTATGAGCTCGCCTCAAACCTGGCCGCAAAATTAAAAGAAATAGGCGTTTGCGCAAAAGATCGTGTGGCGATTTTATCGGAAAACCGTCCGGAGTGGGGCATTTCCTATCTGGCGGTTGCTGCTATCGGCGCCATTAATGTTCCCCTGGACGCCAGGCTGACGCGAGCAGAAGTCGAAGGTCTTTTATCGGATAGCGGCGCAACTTTGATAATAATTTCCAGAGAACTGGCCAACCAACATAAATTCTCTTTGAGATCTATACTGATGGAGGAAATCGAGGGATTGGCTGCACGAGAGATGCTCAAGGAGAACATATCGCCTGATGATTTGGCGGCCATTATTTATACTTCCGGCACCACGGGCGTTCCCAAGGGAGTGATGCTGACGCACAAAAATATCATATCCGATGTAGTGGCCACCACAAGACTGTTTGACCTTGGCCCACGGGATAATTTCCTCTCGGTTCTCCCGCTTCACCACACTTTTGAGGCCACCGCCGGATTTTTGGGCCCGTTTTATATGGGGTGCACGATTACCTATGCCGAAAGCTTAAAGTCACACAATCTTTTAAAAAATATGCAGGAGACAGGGGTTACGGTTATGTGCGGCGTGCCCCTGCTTTATAATCTTTTCTATCAGGGGATATTAAGAGAAGTTGAGGAGAAAGGTCAGATCGCCAAAGGTTTATTTTCGGCTCTGATGGGGATTTCTCGCATTTTGCCTTTTAAGGCAATCCGAAGAAAAATATTTTCAATGATCCATAAAAAGTTGGGCGGAAAAATCCGATTTTGGGTCTCGGGAGGGGCGGCCATTGACCCTGAGGTTATCCGCGGTTTTGAGATTTTTGGCATAACTATTTTGCAGGGCTATGGATTAACCGAGTCCGCTCCGATTTTGACCTGCTGCACATTAGAGGACAATAAAATAGGATCGGTGGGCAAAGCGATAAGCATTGTTGAGATTAAAATAACATCTGAGGGCGAAATCTGCGCCAGAGGGCCAAACATAATGCAGGGTTATTATAAGCGGCCTGATCTCACGGCTGAGATTATAAAAGAGGGCTGGTTGTATACCGGCGATGTGGGTTTTGTGGATAAGGAAGGACATGTTTTTATCACCGGTCGGATCAAAGATATAATCGTCACCGGATCGGGGGTCAATGTTTATCCCGATGAGCTTGAATTTCTATTGAATAAAACTCCCGGCATATTAGAATCATGTATATTGGGGGTAAAGGTTAAAGAAGGCGTTCGAAAGGGAATGGAGGATGTGTGGGCGATCGTGGTGCCGGATCGAGAGTATTTTAAAAAGAAAAATATTAGCCTTGATCAGGTAGAACAAACCATAAGAGAGAGCGTTAATAAGCTTAATCAGAAATTGACGGGATACAAGCGTATTGCCAATGTTATATTAAGAGATCAGGAGTTGCCTAAAACAACTACCAGAAAAGTCAGAAAATTTCAGGTAAGAAAGGAGATGGGAATATCATGACCAATGATGTATTGATGGGCGAAATTAAGTCGCTGGTGGCTAAGGTGGTCAAGTTGCCGGAAGAGAAGATCGAGCCGAATGCGAACTTGTTTACAGATCTGGGGGTTGATTCTCTCCTGGGAGTAGAGATCTTTGCCGCACTGGACAAAAAATACGGAATAAATGTGCCGGAAGACAAACTGCGAGGCTTAAATACTTTAAACGACATTGTTCTTCTGGTAAATGAACTGCGGCCTAAAAAATAATTGATAGCTAAGTGTACAATTTACTGCAGAGCGAAGAATTTGTCAGGCTGGAAGATGAATTCCCTTTTCTCCGGAGAGCCAGAGAGCATTTCTCGGGATTAAAAGGCCTCGGCTGCGTTATTCTTGATATCGAGACCACCGGGCTGGAACCGGAATACAGCGAGATCATTGAGATCGCAGCCCTAAGCATCGAAAAAGGGAATATTGAAGGAGTTTTCAATTCCCTGATAAATATTCAGAAACCGCTTCCACCGGAAATCGTTAAGCTGACGGGTATTACGCCGGAAATGCTGCTTGACGGCGAGGATAAAGCATCTGCCCTGCAAAAACTTCTGGATTTCATCAAAGACACTCCTTTGATCGCGCACAACACAGAATTTGACATCCCTTTCCTTAATCATCACCTTCAAAACACCCTAGGGGTCTGTCTGCCTAATCAATCGATCTGCACTTTAAAGCTTTCCCGCAAACTGCTGCCGAGCCTCTCTTCCCACAAGCTTCAAAAATTGGCTGAACACTTTAATATTCCGACCCCCCTGGTCCACCGGGCGCCGGGCGATGTTGAAATTACTTATCAGCTCTGGATGAAATTGTTAGAACTGCTGGAGAAACATGGTATTTCTACCTTGGAAAATGTTCTGAAGTACGGGGCTTGAAATGACGGGGCAGGGAACTTCATCTTACTGGCGCAAGCTGCTGGAAATAGATGAACCGGTTCCGCCCGGCTTTCCGGATCGATATAAGACCTTTCATCGTTTTCTGCGGCCGTTTTTCTATGCTTTGATTGAGCGTTTGTTTCTCCGGTTTTACTGTCCGGAAAAAGTTTACGGGATTGAAAACCTGCCGTCCCGGCCTCCTTACATCATTGCTGCCAACCATGGCTCGGCTATGGATTATGTCACGGTCGCCTGGCCGATGGGGGAGAGAAGGGAAGAGCTTTATCCGCTGGTTACGAAGCTCTTTTACGATCGCCCCTGGTCACTTTTTGCGATCAGGGTGGCGGCTAACGCAGTGAGAATCGACACCGAGGAAAATTTTTTGCCGGCAATGAGGATTGCGGTAAAAATATTAAAAGCCGGCAGTGCGGTTTATATTAACCCCGAAGGTTTGAGAACGATGGACGGAAAGCTTTTGCCTTTTCGTCCGGGCGTCGGGGTGATTGCGGTTGAAACCGGAGTTCCTATAGTGCCGGTATATATTCATAATACCTGGAAGGTTTTGCCGACCGATAAGATCTTCCTGCGTCCCTATCCGGTTTCGGTGAGCTTCGGGAAGCCGATCACCATGGAAGCTTATCGGGAGAAACTGAAATCGGCTCAAGCCTATGACATTTACAAAGAAGCAACCGAAGAGCTTAAAAATAGAATCGTAGAGCTGGCTTCAAAACTGGGAATCAGTATATAACTTTATTTAACGGGTATTCCACGATCCCTTTTGCGCCCGCTTTTTTAAGCTTCGGGATCAGTTCGCGCACCACTTTTTCTTCAATGATGGTATCGACATCCGCCCAGTCCGGATTGGAGAGCTCCGCAATGGTGGGCGTTTGCAGGGCAGGGAGAATGGCCAGCACATTGCGCAGGCGGCTCTTGATCACATTCATTTTGAGGCCGACCTTGGTTTCGGCATCGAGGGCCCCCTGCAGCAGCGTAATGATGTTTTCAAGCTTTTCTTTTTTCCAGGGATCCTCCAGACAGCTCTGATTGGAGATGACGACGGTGTTGGATTCAATTACCGTATCAATGATCTTGAGGTGGTTGGCTTTCAGGGAGGAGCCGGTCTCGGTCAGTTCGACGATGGCATCAGCCAGCTCCGGCGGCTTAGCTTCGGTGGCTCCCCAGGAGAACTCCACCGCGGCGTTGACTTTCTTTTCCTTCAGCCATTTCTTTGTGACGCTAACCAGCTCGGTCGCGATCCGTTTATTTTTTAGATCTTTAACCGTTTTGATCTTACTTCCTTCCGGAACCGCCAGGACCCACCGGACTTTGCGCAGCCCCTGTTTGGCATAGACCAGGTCAGCCACCTTTTTTACCCGACAACCAGATTCTGCCACCCAATCGCTGCCGGTCAACCCCGCGTCAATAACTTTATCTTCAACGTAGCGCGCCATTTCCTGCGCACGAACCAGGGTGATTTCTAGCTCCGGGTCATCCACATCGGGGAAATAGGACCTCTGGGTAGGGCGGATGGTCCAGCCCGCTTTCTTGAACAGTTCGAAGGTAGATTCCTGCAGACTGCCTTTTGGGATTCCCAGTTTTAACTTGTTTGCCATAAAACACCTCTCCTTACCCACTCCGGGCAGGTTGGGCGTATTCTAACACCCTGCTATTTTTGTGGCAAGGTGAAGTTTTTGTTAGAGGAAAAGGTCGCGTTTTCCCTTTTCGACCTCTCTTAGCTTATTTTCAGTTGTCCGTTTGATCTCAGGATCGGAGATCTTCTTAAGTTCTTCGGCGATGACTTTTTCTCCGGCGGCTTTTTCTCCATCCTTCGAGTAATCTAATAGGTATTCCTTTAATGTAAGCAGCGCATTAGGCTGACAGAGGGTGTGAATTTCACCCGGCTTGGCCAGATCCATAAATTTTTCCCCGGTTCTTCCCACCCGGTAGCAGGCGGTACAGAAACTTGGGATATAACCAAGCTTCATAACGTCTAAAATTACTTCCGACGTTGAACGTTCGTCAGACAGTAAAAATTGCGCCGCCGAGTCATTTCTTTTTTCAACATATCCTCCTGGATTGGTCCTCGAGCCGGCGCTGATCTGAGATATGCCCAAGCCAATCAGCTCATTTCTCATCGCTGCTGTTTCTCGAGTGGTAAGGATCATTCCGGTGTAGGGAACCGCCAAACGCAGGATGGCGACGATCTTCTTGAAGTCCTCATCCGGGACCGGATAGGGTGGGAGATTCGCCAGCGGCGCACCCAAAGCCGGTTCAATGCGCGGGACCGAAATGGTGTGCGGACCGACGCCAAAAGTCTTTTCAAGATGCAGAGCATGGTAAAGAAGAGCGAGCACCTCAAATTTATAGTCATAAAGTCCGAAAAGAACGCCGACTCCCACATCGTCAATCCCGGCCTCCATCGCCCGGTCCATCGCAAAAAGACGGTATTCATAGTTTAGTTTGGGACCGTCCGGGTGAACCATAAAATAGGTGGAGCGATGATAGGTTTCCTGGAAAAGCTGGTAGGTCCCGATCCCGGTTTTCTTCAATCGCTTAAAGCTGGGAACTGACATGGGAGCAACGTTTACATTTAAGCGGCGAATTTCTCCCCTGCCGTTTTTGGTCTTATAGATGGTTGCGATGATCTTTTCAAGGTTGCGAAGGTTTGAGCTCTCCGGGTCTTCTCCCGCGACCAGAAGAATTCGCTTATGTCCTTCGGCTTCGATGGCTTTGACCTCTCTTTCGATCTCTTTTAAATTCAACGTTTTACGCTTTAAACTTTTGTTGCCTCTTCGGAAGCCACAGTAGAGACAGTTGTTCACGCACTCATTGGTGATATAGAGTGGAGTAAATAAGACCAGGCGTTTGCCATAGATGGTTTCTTTTACGAAGTTAGCCGCGTTGAATAAATTTTGTCTTACAGAAGAATCATTGGATTGGAGAAGGACCGCGGTTTCTTCGGGGGATAATCCTTTGAATCCCAAGGATTTTTTAATAATTTCTTCCGCATCTTTTTTCGAGGCTGCTTGGGTCTTCTCAAGGATTTTACTGATCTTATCTTCGCATATAAAAGTGTTCACGTTTTCATTTGGAGAGCTGTTCGAGGATAGCTTCTCCAAACTTTTCTGACGCAGCCGGCCCGCTGCCGGTGACGATTTTACCATCGATTTCAACCGATTTGCCGGTGATGACGGCACCCGCTTTTTTGAGGTCCGATTTTCCGTAAGGCGAAACCGCTGCCTTTTTTCCTTCTAAAATCCCGGCTTTGGCCAGAATCATGGGAGCGACGCAGATGGCACCGATGACCTTATCATTTTTTTTGGCTTCGATCGCCAGCGATAAAGCTTGCGGATCATTGGCCAGACCGAGGGCGCCGTTTCCACCTATGAAAACCACGGCATCGTAATCCGCAGCCTTGGCGTTTTCGATCAGGATATCAGGTTTCGCTTTCGAGCCATACATTCCTATAGCTTCTTTCAAAGTCGTCGACGCGATAGTGATTTTAACTCCTTTTGCTTCCAGCAGGGCTTTGGGCTTAGAAAACTCCTGATCCTGGAAATCTTTAGATGCGATAATCATTAAAACCTTTTTCGATGAGAGAGCTTCGGGCGAAACTGAAAAAGCAGGGACGATTTCCATTTTTAATATCTCGAGCTTGTACTTGGGTTCTTCTTTTGCCGGCGGCTTCCCACCCATCGCAATTGCTGGAGAAATAAAAATAAAAATACTAAATCCTAAAATCGAAATTCTAAACAAATTCGAAATTATAAATCTTAATGCTATAAACCCGTTTGGGTTTTGGAACTTAGAAATTAGATATTGTTTAGGATTTAGGATTTCGGATTTAGGATTTTTCACTTAATTTCATTCCTTTCATTTAAAAATATAATCCTGGGCTTTAGGTCTTTGGCATCTTTCTGATCGACAAAGCCGTAGGCGAGGATGATCACTTTTTCCCCTTTTTTGCCGAGCCGGGCCGCCGGACCGCGCAGGGAAATTTCTCCCTTTTTGCCAACAATGGTATAAGTTTCAAAGCGGTTGCCGTTATTAAAATTCAATACATGAACCTTTTCGCCGGGGAAGAGCCCCGCTGCTTCCAGCAGAGCCGGATCAATAGCGATGCTTCCTTCATAATTTAAAAGGGTGTCGGTGATGGTGGCCATGTGGATTTTGGATTTGAGAATGGAGATCAGCATTGCGGTAATAATTATAGCTTAATTTTCAGCGCACTTCAACTTATGTTATAATACTTATGATGTATGCCGAATCGATAACCAAATTGATCAATGAACTCCAGAAGCTGCCGGGGATCGGGCCCAAGTCGGCGCAGCGGCTGGCCTTTCATCTCCTGGGAAGCTCGAAGAAGGAGGCCGAAGAACTTATCCTGGCGATCCGGGAAGCGAAGGAAAGATTGAAATACTGCTCGATTTGCTATAACCTCACCGATATTGACCCCTGTAAGATCTGTTCGGACGAATCAAGGGATAGCAGTCAAATTTGTGTGGTGGCGGAGCCGAAAGATCTGGTGGCGATTGAGCGCTCCGGCGTGTATAATGGGAAATATCACGTGCTGGGAGGAGTGATTTCCCCCCTGGACGGGATCGATCCGGAAAGCTTGAGAGTCAAGGAACTGCTGGTGCGGCTCGGCAAAAACAGCGTCAGAGAAGTGGTGCTGGCAGTCAATCCGACGACCGAGGGAGAGGCGACGGTCATTTACCTGACCAGACTGATGAAACCCCTGGGGACAAAGCTGACGCGCATCGCTTACGGCCTTCCCATCGGCGCGGATATGGATTATGCGGACCCTGCGACGCTTTCCAAAGCCCTGGAAGGGCGAAGAGAGGTGAATTAAAATTCGAAACTATTTCAACACCTGGTGGATGATAGTGGCGCAGCCGATTTATTTTTACACTAAATTGAAAGAAGAAGACTGGAAGGAAAAAGCCTTGACATTTTTGATGATTTCTTCCTGGCTGCTGGCGGCGGCCGTGACACTGGCGATCTTTGTTATCCAGTATATCCCGATTGGGTCGACCCTGGTGGAGGGGATAACCGGCTGGAAGTTCCTGATCATTTTGCCGGTCCTGATAACGCTGGCTTTGGTTTTCTTTATGATTACCCTCCTAATTCTCGGCGGAGCCATGGTAATCGTGTTCGGGGCAGCATTCTACCTGCTTGGCTTGGCTTTACATTATGTTTATTTACTGCTGGGAGCCGTGCCTGCCGGCAGGCAGGGAAAAGGCCACCTCAACCAGATGCTCCAGGACTCGTTCTACAGCAGTGCCGTGGTTTTAGCCGGTATCTTCCCGGTTCTTTTTGCCCTTCTTACTAAAGCGGGCACGCTGGATTTTTCACTTTTTCGGGTTGGCTACAATTTAGTTTACGGCCTGACTTTACTTTACGTTTACGGTCTCTGGGCGGTGGCGGGCCGCAAAGTTTACGGCGTTCCAAAATGGAAAGCATTTGCGGGAGCACTGGTCCCTATAATATTTCTATTGATTTTCGGTTTCGTTTTTGATAAAATTGCGCTTTCGAAATTAGAAGCATGGATAACACCCTTGAAATAAGATGGCATGGAAGAGGAGGGCAGGGGGCTAAAACCGCTGCTCTTCTTTTTGGCGAGGCGGCAATGTCGCTGGGGAAATACATTCAGGCTTTCCCCGAGTACGGCCCGGAGCGCATGGGTGCTCCGGTGGCTTCTTTTAACCGCTTGTCAGACCAACCAATTACTCTCCACTGCGGCATAACCAGCCCGTCGATAGTTTTGGTGTTGGATCCAACCCTGATGGATTCCGTCGATGTTACCGCCGGTCTGCCGGCGGATGGAAAGTTGATCATTAACACCAGCTTGTCTCCAAAAGAGATAAGAGGGCAATTGAACTTTAAGGGCGGAAAAGTTTATACCGTGGATGCCTCAAAGATCTCCAAAGAAACCATCGGCAGAGAAATACCCAACACCCCGATGCTGGGTGCTCTGGTGAAGGTTTCCGCTTTTCTAAAGATCGAAGAGGTTCTCAAAGATCTGGAAGGGAAGCTTAAAAAGAAGTTTGCTTCTAAACTCGAGATCGTGGCCGGCAACTTGAATGCGGTGAAACGGGCCTATCAGGAGGTAGTCGAGGAATGACGGAAGAAAGAAAACCCGGGTGGAAGGAACTGCCCGAAGGCGATGTATTAGAGTCCGGAACCGCGGTTAAGTTTCATACCGGGGGATGGCGTTCCGAGCGTCCGGTCTGGACCGAAGGGAACTGCATCCAGTGTATGATTTGCTGGATCGTATGCCCCGATTCATCCGTTACCACTAAAGACGGTAAAATGACCGGCTTTGATTATGATCACTGTAAAGGGTGCGGCATCTGCGACAAGGAGTGTCCGACCAAAGCGGGAAAGCGCGCCATAAATATGGAGGCGGAAAAGAAATAATGCCGATAGCAGCAAAAACGGGAAATGAAGCGATGGCTGAAGCCATGCGCCAGATCAATCCGGAGGTGGTAGCAGCTTACCCGATCACTCCGGCGACCGAAGTGGTAATGATCTTTGCCCAATTTGCAGCTGACGGCCTGGTTGATACTGAATATATCCCGGTTGAATCCGAGCATTCTGCTATGTCGGCCTGTGTCGGGGCTTCGGCAGCGGGGGCTCGGGTAATGACCGGAACCTCGTCCCAGGGCCTGGCTCTAATGTACGAAATCCTTCCCATCGCCTCGGCGCTCAGGCTTCCCATCATCATGTCGGAAGTCAATCGCGCTCTCTCCGGCCCGATCAACATCCACTGCGACCACAGCGACACTATGGGCGGCAGGGATTTCGGCTGGATCCAGATTTTTTCTGAGAATGCACAGGAGGCTTACGATAACGTTATCCAGGCGGTTCGCATTGCCGAAGATCCGCGCGTAAAACTTCCAGCCATGGTCACTACGGATGGATTTATTATCAGTCACTGCATGGAAAAGATCGAGATGCTGGAGGACGGCGAGGTCAAAGCTTTCGTAGGAGAGAGAAAACCGGCCGCCAATCTTTTGGACACGGAACATCCGATCACGATAGGGGCGCTGGATCTCCAGGATTATTATTTTGAGCATCGCCGGCAGGTGGCAGAAGCAATGGGTGGGGCGGCTCCGATTATTCTTGAAGTAGCGGATGAATTTGCAAAAAAGACCGGAAGAAAATACGGGTTGTTTGAGGAATATAAATTAGCGGACGCAGAGATTGCGATCGTGGCGCTGGGTTCGACCTGCGGAACGGCGAAAGTTGTGATCGATGAGCTGAGGGCAAAGGGAATAAAAGCCGGTATGCTAAAGATCAGAGTGTTCAGGCCTTTCCCGGCTGAAAAGATCGCCGAAGCGCTGGCGAAAATTCCGGCAGTAGCGGTTTTGGACCGATCGGATTCATTGAACGCGCAGGGCGGGCCGGTCTTTACCGAGGTCCGTTCAGCCCTTTATGATAAAGCCAAAAAACCTAAGATTATTAATTATATTTATGGTCTGGGCGGAAGGGACATTATGACGGATGATATTCATTCGATTTTTTCCGATCTGCAAGGCGTGGATAAACAAAAACTTATCAATTATCTGGGAGTGCGGGAATAATGGTCACCTTAAAAGAGTTGTCCGGTAGAAAGGATCCATTAACCGGGGGACACCGCGCCTGTTCGGGCTGCGGCTTTCCTCAAATCGTGAGAATGGTCTGCATGGCTTCGAAGGATCCGGTGGTAGTGGTTTGCGCTACCGGCTGTCTCGAGGTAACCTCGACCATTTTCCCTTACTCGGCGTGGACCACCCCTTTTCTGCATGTGGCTTTTGAAAATGCGGCGGCGGCGCTTTCCGGGGTCGAATCCGCCTATGAAGCCCTTAAAAAGAAGGGAAAGATCAAAGGCCCGATCAACTTTGTGGCTTTCGGCGGCGACGGCGGGACTTATGATATCGGCATTCAATCGCTTTCCGGAGCGATGGAACGCGGCCACAACCTGCTTTATGTCTGTTATGATAACGAAGGTTATATGAATACCGGTGTGCAAAGGTCGGGCGCAACCCCCCGCGGTGCCAATACTACTACCGAGCCGGCCGGCAAAGTCAAGTCCGGAAAAATGCGTCCGCGCAAAGACCTGACCGGGATCATGGCGGCCCACGGGATTCCTTATGCGGCGCAGGCCTCGGTTGGCTACTACCTGGATCTGATCCGCAAAGCGGAAAAGGCTTTTACGATTCCAGGACCGAAATTTATTAACGTACTTCAGCCTTGCCGTCTGGGATGGGTTTATAATCCGTCGCGCACCATTGAAATGGGAAAGCTGGCGGTTGACACCTGTTTCTGGCCGCTGTATGAAGTTGAGAATGGGAAATGGAAAATTTCTCAAAAACCGAGAGAAAAAAAGCCGCTGATAGAATTTTTAAAACCTCAAGATCGCTTCCGCCACTTATTTAAACCGGGAAATGAACAACTGCTGGCAGATTTGCAGGCGGAGGTGGATAAGAATTGGGAAGCTTTGCTCGAAAGAGCAGGGGAAAAAGGAGGAGCAGTCTAATGAATAAAAAGCAACTGGCAGGCAGAATGGCTGAGAAAACTGATCTTTCAAAAGCAGAGGCGGAGAGAATTATTAATGTCGCTTTAAATTCTATCTCCGAGGCTTTGATAAAAGGAGAAAAAGTTCGCCTGGTCGGTTTTGGAAACTTTGTGGTCAGGAAGCGGAAGGGTCGCGTGGGCAGGAATCCGCAGACCGGAGAAAAAATTACCATTGGAGAAACTAAATCGCCCGGATTTGTCCCCGGCATTAATCTCAAGAAAGCAATAAAAGGGAAATAACCCGGAGTAATGGTCAAAGTTGAAGAAGAATTGGGCAGTCTTTTAGATGTGTTGCCTCCCCGCATAAAAGATGCTCTGGTTGGCCAGTCAGACATTAATCAGCTCATCGAAATCATTCTTGATCTGGGCAAACCTCCCGAAGCCCGTTTTGCCAAAAGAGTTTTCCATATTCCGGGAAAGAATATAACTCAGGAAGACATTGATTATGTCGTATCACAGGTAGGGGAATTTACTTCGGATAATCGGGCCGGGATCACGCGCACACTTCATCGCATTTCCGCCATGCGCAATCGGTTCGGTAAAATTATAGGATTGACCTGCCGCGTTGGCCGTTCCATCATCGGGACCATCGACATCATCCGGGACGTGGTGGAATCAGGGAAAAACATCCTGTTCATGGGACCGCCGGGGATCGGGAAAACCACTAAATTGAGAGAGGCGTCCCGCGTTTTGAGCGATCAGTTTGATAAAAGAGTGGTAGTAGTAGACACTTCGAACGAGATCGCGGGAGACGGCGACATCCCTCATCCCGGGATCGGGAAGGCGCGCCGCATGCAGGTTTCCTCGCCCGAGCTTCAACACAAAGTTATGATCGAAGCGGTCGAAAATCATATGCCCGAGGTGGTGGTGGTTGACGAGATCGGGACCGAGGCCGAAGCGCAGGCCTGCCGGACCATTGCGGAGCGCGGGGTGCAGCTCATCGGAACGGCGCACGGGAATGCGCTCGATAATATCATCAGCAATCCGACCCTTTCGGATCTGGTGGGCGGCATTCAATCGGTGATTTTGAGTGACGAAGAAGCCAAGCGCCGCCGGACGCAGAAAGCCATTCTCGAGCGCAAAGCCCCGCCGACTTTTGATATAGCCATTGAGATCCGAGAACGCGATACTTTTGCCATCTATCCCGATGTGGCCAAGGCGGTGGATGCAATCCTGCGCGGACGCGAACCTCAGCCCGAGATCCGGGTGCGAACCGCGGGAGGGAAAGTGGAAATAAAGCAGAAACCGAGAGAGGAAATGCCCGAACCGACGGAGAAAGAGCTGAAAAAAGTTGAAAAGGAAAAAGTAAAAGGACCGCTTCGGATTTTTCCTTTTGGCGTTAACCGGCAGCACCTGGAGCGGGCGCTGCGGGCGATGCAGCTGCCGGCAGTGGCAGTGCTGACCCTGGATGATGCGGACCTGGTTTTAACCACCAAGCCCAAAGCGCGCCCCGGGACCAAGATCATGGTGGCGGCAGAAGAACACAACCTGCCGGTGCACGTCATCAGAAAAAATGTTTCTTCTCAAATCATCAAGTTTCTAAAATATTATTTTAAGGTCGGCGGCCGGGAAGAGAGCGAAGAAATTGCACTGCGCGAGGTTGAGGATGCGATCCGGCAGGTCAGGGATGCAAAAAAATCAGTTGATCTTAATCCTCAGAATGCTTACATCCGAAGACTTCAGCATCAAAAAGTGGATGAGGCTGGCCTGCACTCCGAATCGGTGGGTGAGGAACCTAAGCGCCGCTTACGCATTTACCCCTAATTTATAAACCAGGTGTCTTTTCCAATTTTCATCATCCGTTTTTGGATAATCGGTGCGGTAATGGGCGCCGCGGGATTCAGTGCGGTCCAGCGCTGCGCGGGCAATTAATTTTGATACCAGAAGCATATTTTTCAACTCAAGTTCTTGCGGTGACTGTTTTTCCACTATCTCCAGTTTGTGAAGGGCCTCTTCGAGACTCTCCCTGGATCGAATAATACCGGCGCCACTCCACATCGCGCTCTTTATGACCAATTTGAAGCGCTGGATTTCAATTTCCTTGAGTTTGGGCTTAATTGGCAAAGAAATATTATGTTGATTCCCCACACTTAAGTGTGGGGAATCAACAAATACCTTAGCAGCTACCGCCGCCCGATATCCAAAAACGAGTCCTTCCAAAAGCGAGTTTGACGCAAGGCGGTTGGCTCCGTGCACTCCGGTCGAAGCGCATTCTCCGGCAGCGAAAAGACCTTCAATATTGGTTTTGCCGTTGATGTCGGTCTTAATTCCACCCATAAAGTAGTGGGCGGCGGGAGCAACCGGAATATTGTCTTTGGTAATGTCTAATCCTCGTTCAAGGCAGGTTTTATAGATCATAGGAAAGCGATGTTTGATTTTTTCCGGATCTATATCTCTTAGTGAAAGATAGACGTGATCATCCTGGGTGGTTTTCAATTCTTCGACGATCGCCCGGGAAACTACATCGCGCGGCGCGAGCTCGTGGATGAAGCGCTTACCTTGATTGTTCAACAAGACCCCGCCTTCTCCGCGTACGGCTTCGGATATTAAAAACAGGGGCAGGGCGATGATATCTTCAAATTGCTTAAATTGGACCAGGGCAGTGGGATGGAACTGGACAAATTCCATATCGGTCACTTCGGCTCCCGCCCGGTAAGCCATGGCGACGCCGTCCCCGGTGGCAAAAGCGGGATTGGTGGTGTGGAGATAGATCTGGCATACGCCTCCGGTGGCGATCAAGGTAGCTTTTGAAAGGTACTGGATGGCCTTGCCGTCTTTTTGGTTCACAGCCAAGGTTCCCAGACATTTCCCATCATTAAGGATCAGATCCATTCCCATAATTTGCTGATGGATTTCTACTTTACCTTCGCTGACAACCTTTCTTCCCAGGGTCCTTTCAATTTCGGCTCCGGTTTCATCTCCCGCGTGCAGGATTCTTCGGCGTTTATGAGCACCTTCCAGAGTCAAAGCGAATTTTGTTCCGCCGGCTTCAGTTTCGGCCCGGTCGAACTGGGCGCCCATTTCGATCAGCTCTTTTACCCGGTCGACCCCTTCGGTTACCAGTATCCTTACCGCTTTTTCATCGCAGAGGCCGGCGCCGGCGGCGATGGTATCTTCAAAATGGAATTGGGTGGAGTCCCGCATCTGGTCGATGGCGGCGGCGATCCCGCCCTGGGCTTTTTCGGTGGCGGTTTCACCGATTTTACCTTTAGTCAAGAGAATGACTTTGCCGTATTTGCCTGCCTGCCGGTAGGCACGGCTGGCCTCGAGCGCCGCCGTCAGTCCGGCGATGCCTCCGCCGATGATCAAGAAGTCGCAATTTTCAGTCATGGGTTGATATTATACAATAGCTGGAAAGAGTAAACAAATTAGGTTATAATTTGTCCCATGAATATTTTGGCGGTTAAATTTATACAGTTCTCGGCCGGTCCGGTTTTCAAAGGCGCTTCGGTCGCCATCGTTGGTTTAATCGCGTTACTGTTCGCCCTGTGGATGTCCCGGCGCTGGAAGGAACCGCTCCGCGGAGGATTTATAGTTTTTATCGGGCTTTCGATTTTTATCGTTCTCTATGGACTTTTTATTCTTATCTTTCAGCCGAATTGGTGGGCGCTACCGTATTAGCGCGAAGCGTTGGGGGATCGTCTAACGGTAGGACTGCAGACTCTGGATCTGCGTATCGGGGTTCGAATCCCTGTCCCCCAGGCTTTGTAATTTGTAGTTGGTCTTTTGTAGTTTGCGAAATGTAAAAGACATTTAAACAAAATACAAAATACGATTGCTAATTACAATTACAGCATTAGCAGCCAGAAGAAGGCGGGGCGATCTGGAATGTTTGATTTCGAAAATCTTAATGTTTATCAGAAGGCTCGGGAATTTCGGTCAAAATTATTCTCTACACTATCCACAAAGCACAAACTTGACCGAACTATCCAGGACCAACTTAAGCGAGCCGCGATCAGCATTGTTTTGAATATAGCAGAGGGCTCCGGTAAGTTTTCTAAAGCAGATAAAAGAAACTTCTACATAATTGCCAGGGGATCAACATATGAAGTAGTAGCGATCATTGACCTTCTTTTTGATGATGGTGTGATCATTGAAAAGGAGAGAACTGATTTGTACTCTGATCTTGAAACAATTTCTAAAATGCTGCTGGGGTTGATTAATAGCTTGAAATAATTTTGAAATATTACGTCTACATCCTTGAATGTTCCAATAAAGCCTTATATACGGGCATAACTACAGACGTTGAGCGTCGTTTTAAACAACATCAGGCAGGAGAAGGCGGGCATTACACTAGTTATAATCGACCGAAAAAGATATGCTACTATGAAGAATGTGGAACGAGAAGTGAAGCGCTTAAACGCGAAGCACAGATTAAAAGATGGCCGCGCACAAAGAAGTTAGCTTTAATAAATTCCCACACCAAAACCCCGCCCCCGCTCACAGCGGGGTTTTCAACCCAACCGCTGCTTGCGAAAGCGGTTTATCCCAACCGCAGCAAGCTGCGGGGTATTTTTGGTGTGGGAATAAAAGGAGATAAAGGAGTTCTTAAGGCGGCTTCAAGATGTAAAAACAGATAGATGATGGTGTTATAATGTGCTTTGGTAGGGGCGTGAAGAGGTATAGTGAAAAATCCGGGAATTGAGATGGTAAAGACAATCGCTCAGGTACTAAAGATCACAATGGATGATTTAATTGGGCTATAATATAAGGAAGGAGAAATCGAAATGGATTCGTGGCAACTGAAATGGTCTAGATTGTATGAATATACGCCGTCCAATTTGTCGCAGTATGTTTCGAATATCCCCGGCGTATATAGGCTTTCATACAAATCAGTTGATGGAGACATTTACGTATTTTATGTTGGCAAGGCGGAAGATTTACAATCACGGTTATATCAGCACTTATTACCTTCCGAAACAAATCAATGTATAAAAAAAATGTTGCAGCAAAATACATGTTATTTTAGATATGCAATGGTTAATGATGAAGGTGTTAGGAATGGAGCTGAATTGGCTTTGTATTTACATTATAAACCACAATGTAATTCTCAAGCCCCTGAAGGACCAATGATTCAAATTAATTTCGAATAAAATTTATGACATTAACTATTAGTATAATTGCTAAGGATGGAATAATTCTTGCTTCTGATAGCAGGGCAACGATCGGTAACCCTTTGGGTTTAACAACTGTTAATGATACAGTAAAGAAGGTATTTAAGGTAACAAATCATAGCGGCTTGGCGATCGCAGGAGAAGGTGAACTTGGAGCAACTTTAATCGATGCTTTCTATTATACATTACACGAGAAACCTAATTATAATTTATTATCAATTGACGAACTTGTCGACTTATTAAGATCAATTGTTATTGGAAAATATAATGAATGGTTTCCGCATATTAGACCTGAAGAACGCCCATATCTCAGCATAATACTTTCCGGTTATAGAAAAGATGAGGGTGGCGGGTTAACAATACCACAGATGTTTACTTTACATAGTAGTTATCATTTCGCCCCATGCACAAACACTATGGGATTCGCAGCTCTTGGCATTACTCCGCTTGCGACGTATTTACTTAATAGATTATATACAAAAGACATCATAAAACTTAAGGCAGCTATTGAATTGGCTTCGTTTTGCATAGTCGAAACGGCATCGCAGGATGGCAAAGTGGGAGGAAATTTACAATTAGCAACATTTTCAAACATAGATGATTTTAATCTGTTGGGGAATGAGGACGTCAATGTAATAATTGATAAATGTTCAGAATTTAGAAAAAATCTTCAGAATCCTTTTTACGCTATCGGGGAAAAAGTGGAAATTGCACAAACGGGACCATTATTCAAAGAACAACCAATAGAAGAAAAGAAACTTTAGTCGTTATTATAAATACTCCCCAAATGATTTTCATCCCGATTTATCGAGACAAGCCTTCATTCGACCTTTCCCTAAAAAGAGCAAATCGTATTGTAACGATAATCTAATGCAGCGGCCGAAAATGGGCGGCGACCTTAACAGCGATAGAACGAGAAAATGCAACAATGAAAAATCTGGAGCAGTTAAAAAACCTAAAAATAGATGTTAGGCAAATAAAGAGGGGATATTTACGCTTACTATGGAAGAGGTGTTGCTAGATGCATCAAACATAATATATGCCGAAAGCCGCTTTGCTTCTTGCTTTATTCGCTTCTCGATTATTTCACAATAGCTTTTATTATTATCAACCAATATTGAGTTGTGGCCCAGTTGCAATGCTGCAATACCGGTTTGTCCCGAACCCGCAAAGGGATCAAGAACTATTCCATTTTTTGGAGTTAACAATTTAATAAAAAATTCAGGCAGCCCAATCGGAAATACGGCGGGATGACCACGATTCTTCCCAACAAGAGGAAGACTTAAAACATTCGAAGGGAGAACTTTGTTCTTCCCGACCCATCTAGTTAAATCCCGACCAAAACCACTATCATTTTCAGAATTATGTCTAGTTAGAGACTTCCCATTTAAATTAGATAATCTTGCTTTGGCCCATTCACCTAAGGGGATTTTCACCGCATCCTGATTCATATAAGGCGTTTTAGATTTTGCTAAATGGAAACAATATTCCCAACCATCGCGCAATCTTGTTGGCCAAAAACCGGGCATGGGATTCGTTTTTTGCCAAATGTAGTCATCTATTGCATACCAGCCCATATCGCATAACTTCTCAATCGTTTTCCATACGTAACGGTGCCTCACACCATCAACTACTTTATCTTTTATGTTTATTATAAAACTTCCATGGGGTTTTAAAATATTGTAAAAAGCATTGTGGAAACTTGCAAACCAATCAGCAAATTCATCCGGATGAATACTGTCATAATGTTTTTTGCGAGCGTCTGCATAAGGGGGAGAGGTAACTATTAAATCGGCAACTTGCCCTAACGGGGGTAAAACGCTCCTGCTATCACCGCAAATTATCATTGACTTAATATCTTTGTTACTACTATTCATTACTATCCTTTTTAATTAACCGGCAACAAACTTCAGAAATTTATCCCGATCGAGCTTACCTTCTTGATTTACTAGCCCCATCTCAATCAAGCGTTCTTTCAGTAAGCGAGAGCATTTTTTTCTGTGTTTTAGAGAATAAAAAGGCATATATTCACTAATCTTTTTGACAGATAATTTATATATATCAATTGCTGAATGCCCACAAATAAATGGAAAAATAAAACCAGGTTCCCATGATTCGCAATTGGGGGAAAAGGGGTGCCCATCCTTATTTGCTCTTATTGTTCGACTTTGAGTATATGTTTTGATCTTTCCTTTTGTCGGAGTAGCATAGCTAAATGAGCAGATATAAGGTCGTGTAATATTTTTCTCTTCTTTAGCCACACTTTCCAACCTTCTAATTACTCCCGGGACATCTTGTCCGCCAACTGTATCACATGATTTTTTAACCGAACTATACAATCGCAAGCCGGGTTTGAAACCAGGAGTTTTGATGTCCGCCACTACGTCTCCTTCTCTCGAACCATCAAAAACCGCTTCAATATTAGATTTAGTTACTCGAGACGCTTCTCTCATGAGCTCTATTATTAAATACTGATAAAATACGCCAATATCCATCCTCCGACGTTGCATTTCATGTGGTATGGCATCTAATTCAAAAATTTCATCAATATCCAACTGCGTATAGAAAAAAGTGCCAACGATAGGACAACTCCTGGTTTTTAAATGATCTATGCACGAATCAACAAGTTCTTGTGGAGTCGAAGCAATTTTTTTTACTTTACCAACACGATCGCGAATACTTCTATCAAAAGCCCTCTCAATAGCACTTATTATGCTTGAATCGGGCAAAGGAGGATCATGAGGTGGGAAGAGTGGATCGGCAGCTAATAAATCATCCCTTTTTCTAGGGTATGGTTGTAAATTAGTTTTAGGTTTGCGTGCAAACATCGTGGCGATATTATAGCATAAAAAGGTGGGGTGGGGCTTCAAAAACCAATAAATATTTTTCTCTTTTTTCATTATTAAAAAGGCTGGGCCGCTCCGGGAAAAAGGAATCAAAAGTGCTTGCACTGAGAGGAATCGAAGTGCCGCTTGCTGCCATGAAATGTATTGGGTAAAATTATTGAGAAGGTCTGAGAAGAAAACTGACTCGCAGCCAACTTATCGGCGTTATTTCTGGAACATCCGCGGTACAATTTTGAGGAGAGAGAGGAGTCCTTTCAGCCGGTCTCTTTTTCCGTAAAGAAAGAAAAGGCCGCCCTTCAGTCCGTCATAGAGCCCTTTGCTGAACGGATACCACCACAGGTTTTTGGGGGTGGGTAAGATGTCATGCACGATGGTTTTGCTTTGCGTCATTTCCTCAAAGCCCAGGTAACCGTGGGTCCGGCCAAAACCCGACTGCTTAAATCCTCCCCAGGGGGTCTCGGCCATGCCGTGGCTCATCAGATGGTCGTTAACCGTGATAACTCCGGCTTTGATTCGACGGGCAACCGCTTCAGCCATTTTGCGGTTCCTCGACCAGACCGAACCGGTGAGCCCCAGCATAGAATCGTTTGCCAGCCTGACGGCTTCTTCCATGTCCGCCACCGGCATAACCGCCACCACCGGTCCAAAAGTTTCTTCCTGCATCATGATCATGTCATGGTTTACATCGGTTAGAACCATGGCCGGGATAAACATCTCGGTGGGAGCGCTCGGGGGTTGCGACTGCGCATAGATTTTGGCCCCCTTTTTGAGGGCGTCATCAATATGCAGCTTGATCTTTTCGAGCTGCCTTTTGAGAGTAATTGCTCCCAGGTCAACCTGGTAGTCCTGATCAGGACCAATGCGCAGGCGCTCAATCCGGACTTTTAGTTTTTGAAGAAACGGCTCATAGACGTTTTTGTGAACGTAGATACGCTCAACACCGGCGCAGGATTGGCCGCAGGTGGAAAAACCGCCCCAGAGCGCACCGTTTGCCGCGCGGTCGAGATCGGCGTCTTCACACACGATCATGGCGTCGTTCCCGCCCAACTCCAAAAGGAGGGGGGTAAGGGTTTCGGACGCTTTTTTCATAAGGTATTTGCCCGTGGCAACCGACCCCGTAAAAAGAAGCTTGTCGATCCCGTTATCCAGAAAAGCGTCTCCGGCAATCTTTCCCGGGATGTTTACATATGAAAAAAGCCCTTCCGGCAGTTTTGCTGCGTCAATGCATTCTTTGAGAAAATATCCGGTGGCCTGGGCGGCGGTCGCAACCTTTAGAATTACTCCGTTCCCGCAAAGCAGGGCAATGATCACATCGGAGTAGGGAATGCAGAAAGGGTAGTTCCAGGGACTGATCACTCCAACCACGCCATACGGCTCCCGGACGATTTTACTTCTTTTGTTGAAGAGGAGGACGTTTCCCAGGGGGAGCTTTTTGTCTTTCAGGAATTTTTCTGCGTTGCGGCAATAAAAGTCAGTTGCCATCAGGGCCGGGGCAACCTCGGTTGACAGAGCGTCGAAACGAGTTTTTCCGTTTTCTTTTGAGATGATATCCGTGATGCGGTCGATATTATCCATCATAAAATCAGCGATCAGTTTGATCTGTTTAGTTCGACTTTTAACCGGCAGGGTTCCCCAGCCCGCCTGAGCTTGCCTCGACCGCTTTATGGCGGCCTGCAGTTCCTCAACCGTGTTAACCGGGTATTCTCCGATCTTTTCGCCGGTGGCGGGATTGATGGAGACGGTATTGTTTTCTGTCATGTATATCCCTTTGGCCTGATTATATAAAATAATATGTCTTTGCACAATCGGATTAAACTCAGGACTTGCGATGAACCGATATGAATATGGTTCATCGCTTGCTGCCGTGAATGGTATTGGGTAAAATAGTAGAAGGATCATGAACAAATATTACAAACTAGTCACTTTTGTGCCCGCATCTCATCTCGAGAAAGTGAGGAAAGCTATCTGTAAGGCGGGAGCGGGAAAGATCGGCGAGAAATATGACAACTGCACTTTTTATTCTTTCGGAATCGGAACTTTCCGGCCGCTCGCGGGAGCAAAGCCCTTCATCGGCAAGAAGGGAAAGCTTGTGAAAGTCCGCGAGGCTAGACTGGAAACCATCGTTGCCGAAAAAGATCTCAAAAAAGTGATCACAGCGATGAAGAAAGCTCACCCCTACGAGGAACCCGCGCTTGACGTTTCCCATCTTTCATTTGTGTCCGGTTGATTTTTCTGAGCGATAGTCTTTAACTTTTTGAATTGCATTAGGTAGAATGGCTCCAGATTGCATAATGTGTAACTGGTAATGCGTAATTTGCTAATTTAAATATGATGAATAAAGAATACCAACTAGTCCGTTCGCCCCGCAGGACACTCGCGCTGGAAATAGCCAGGGATGCCACTTTGATCGTGCGAGCGCCGCTCAAAATGCCCATGGAATCGATTCATCAATTTATTGAACAAAGAAAAGGATGGATCGGTCGAAAACAGCAGGCCGCGCTGGAAAGAGCGAGGCTTGCTTCCATGGCGGCGACTAAAACCGGAGAGGAAATTGAATGGCATAAAGAGCAAGCCGGCCAAAAGATCTGCGCGCGGGCAGGGGAGATCGCTAATCTGATGGGCATCAAACACGGCCGAGTGGGGATCACCGGCGCCAGGACCCGCTGGGGATCCTTTACCCGAGCGGGCAACATCAACTTCAGCTGGCGGCTGATTCTCGCTCCGGCATGGGCGATTGACTATGTGATTATACACGAATTGGCCCATATTCTGGAGCACAATCATTCCAGAAAATTCTGGCAGAAGGTGGAGCAATTTTATCCGGAATATAAGAAATGCAGGACCTGGCTAAAGGAAAACGCGCATTTGCTGGCGGTTGATCCTCCTGATCATTTCGTTTAGCCGGCCGTAATCGGTGCGATTAAAGGCCATGACCAGGCGTGGCAGTTCGGTAAAATCTTTGTCCCTAATCTCATCCGGGGTTGGCCCCGCGGCTGCGATTCATGAGGCGATCAATGCTTTCACTTTGGCCCCGATCTCATCCCTTGCCTTCCGGAAAGCTTCGATCCCTTTGCCTTTGGGATCTTCGATCTCCCAGTCGAACCTTTCTTTGGCGGGAAAGTAGGGGCAGGTGTCGCCGCAGCCCATGGTCACAATATCATCGAATTCCTGGTAGGGCAGTTTATCAAAGCCTTTCGAGACCTGCCCGGAAATATCGATGCCGATTTCTTTCATGGCGGCAACTGCGTTCGGATTGACGACCCCCGAAGGTTTTGAGCCGGCGGAAAAGGCCTCGACCTTATCACCGCCGAATTTTCTGGCAAACCCCTCCGCCATCTGGGAGCGGATGGCGTTTTCGACGCAGACAAAAAGAATCCTCATTGGGTTTGACATTTAAGCTATCTTAACATGTGGGGAGAAATATTAAAAGTGCACGGGTAAAATTATTGAGAAAGTTTGAGAAGAAAAAGGACTCGCAGCTTTCCCTGGCATAACCTGACTTGATTATTGAGCATTAAAATTGTATTATCTTTTCAAGGAGGTGAACAATATGGTAGAACCTGTTGGTCCTCTTAAGGTTCCGGCATGGGCACAAAAGGGCCCAGCAACAGTTGATCTTCGTACCCCTGAGGGGTTTGTGAAGGCAAGCGAGTATCTTCAGCGAAACAAAGATAATCCGAATGCAATTCAAAAGTTTGTGGATGCAATGGTTAGAGCTGGAGAAAATGGATCATTCATAATGAACTTGCCTAAGTAAATATTAATAATGTTCTGTTACTCGTAAGCATTTGATATGGGAATTGGTTCGCCTGAATGCTCGTTCCGCATTAACTTCGAATACTTGATGTATTACGTCTATATCCTTGAGTGCGCTAATAAAGCTCTCTATACTCATTGGAAATTATTAAAATGTAATTTTGAGGTTAACCGGGCTTTTTGGGTTTTTGCCGGGAACCAGCAAGGCATTCCGTCCGATCGGAACTCCCTGCACGGTTCCTCTGGGAAGCAGGCTTGAAGGAGCTGAAGTTGCAGGACTTTTTAAATCGATGCACCTGCCGGAATCGGTCGGCACTTCGCCGTTTTTGCAGCCGGGAGTTTGTTTCAGTTGAAGATTAAGGGGGGCAGTCTCGCTGCTGCGATGGTTGGAAATAACCTTCGGTAAAGTTTGAATAATATTTAAAAAAGAGACCGGCAAAGTCATTGGTTCCTCCTCAAAGGGAATGCTTTCTTTCTATATATATAATCGGAATGGCGAATAGAAAGCTTGCATCAAAATCACCTGATAGATTTAAATAAACTGAAATTCCTTTCTCTGCCACGCGATAAACAGTCGAGATGGATTTTACCTGTCAGGAAATAAGCGCCAGCCAACCGGGCAAGGTTGCCGCCGTTGCCAGAAATGAATTGAAAAAAGCGACCGATCTTATTGAAGAAAAAAAGTTTGAAAAGGCAGCTGCCCTTCTCAAAAAAACCCTCAAGAAATACCCCAGGCATATTGCCGCACGCAGGTGTCTGGCGGGAGCGTACTACCGCAGCGGACAGGCCGAATCGGCTATCCTTGAATTGAAAAAAATTATCGCTCTTGATCCAAACAATGCAGAAAATTATTTTAACTTGGGTTTTATTTATCATTCGCAAGGGGAAAATGACCCGGCGATCCTTAATTATGAAAGGGCGTTGGCGCTTGATCCCGGGAATCTGAAATATAAAAAACAATTAGGTGAGACCCTCTTTGGAACGGCAGACTCATTATATGCAACCAGAGGCAACCGATTGGATAATCAAGAAAAGATCATCGGGTATCTGGAAAAGTTGATCCGACTGCAATCCGGTCACGTTAACGGCCATGAGCTGCTGGGAAGGGTATATGAAGATAGCGGGGATGTGTTAACTGCCCAGGGTAACGGGAAAGAAGCAAAAACTAATTATGAAAAAGCCAGGGATGAATATTTAAAAACGGTAATTCTGGATCCCAGGCATAAAGCTTCTCTTTTTCTGGCAAGGATTTGCCTGGCTCTGGAAAGGAATGATTTAGCGCTAAGATATGTTAAAGCCTATCTTAGATTCAATGATAAAGAATTTACCATTCTGATCGGTATCCTAACGAAGCTGGTATCAAAGGAACCCAAAAATCTTGAGTTAAGAAAATTATTGGCGATAGCTTACCATCGTAGCAGTCAAAACGAATTAGCGATCCGGGAATATAAGCAGATCATGGTCTTGGAGCCAAACCGGGCAGAAAATTACAATAACCTCGGGGTCTTATACCGCGCCAGGGGGCTGCAGGAAGAAGCGGCGCAATGTTTTGAAAGAGCCGTAGAACTTGAGCCATCCAGACTTGAATATAAAAAAGATCTGGCCGGTATTTATTTTTCGATGGCAATTATCCAGTACGCTACTTTTGATCGGGCCAGAAGAAGCTGGAGCAGGATGATCGATTATCTCAATAGATCGATCCGCCATGAGCCAAATAACGCCGAAGCTTACCTCTTACTGGGAAAGATCCATGAAGAGATCGGGGATTTTTGGAAGAAGCGCAATAATAATATAAAAGCGGAAGAGTATTACAAGAAAGCCCAAAAAGCTTATTTAGAAATGAAAAGAATCGAAGCTGAAAGCAAAATAGAATGAAATTTCTTCGATTAATTGCGATGAATGAAAGGATAATTTAGCCCAAGGAGAAAGCCAACATATGCGCATTGACGGTAGATACATGTTTTTTGCCGTGAAGGGTAACGCGGGGGCGGGCGGTGGGGCGATCGTTACCTTTTCCGGCAAAACCAGAATTTATGAATCAGAATTGGGAAGTGCACATTGGATTAAAAGAGAAGAGAATATGAAAAAGGTAAATACTGATTATCCGCCGGCGCTTGACGCCGCAAGAAGCCTGGATGAACTGATGGCACTGGCGATAAGGCATATGCAGGAACTCTTTGCCCCGCATTCCTTCCTTTTGTTGATACCCCCTTTAAGAAAATCTCTGGCAATGCCAGAGATCGACCAAATGATAGAAGTTGCGTTAGAGGAGAATAAACCCATCTATTTGCCGGATCTCCGGCTGGGACAAGCAGTTACCATGGGACAATTACCGGATGAAATGCACCATCTTTACCATGAGCCGGTTACTGCGGTGGGAGGCAGCCCCGAAGCTTTAAGTGGTATATTACAAAGGACCAAAACGGATAGCTTCTCTTTAGTAGTGGTTCCATTAACTTGTGGGTTTGATGAACCGGGATTATCGCTTGAAGAATACCCCCGCTACGGAGTTTTAGTCCTGACAGCCGGAAGAACGGACCTGCTTCACGGCCTTGCTGGTTTGGTCCCCCTCAGGATATATGCCGAAAAACTGGCCATCGCGATAAGCTTTTTATCCGGGAGTTCCACTTATTAGCCATGGCAGAGGCTTGTTATTTTAGATCATTTTTAAATAAGGGGTACCCGCTCGATTATTACCTTTGGCAGAACGGGAAGTTATGCGAAGGGAAAGAAGCGGATATTAATTGTGCCCCCGACCCGCCGGAAGTTTTATATCGCCGGGAAGAGGTTGACCGTTTTGAGGCCGGGGCGATGAGACCGGATTTGAAGAGGCTGCCAAACGACCAAGAAGAGCTCGCAGGCTTTTTGATCCGGGCGGCGCAAAGAGGCCAGATAACCTGGATCGATCGGGATGATCCCGCCATTTATGAGGTCGTGCAGAACGAGGTCGATTCCGCCCGGACCGGGCAAAATGTGCATATGGTTTTTGGCTTTCCCCATCTGGTCGTCGGGCAAACTGAATTCTTTAATGAGCTTCTCACCGAGGGGTATGACGGGCGAAAAATTAGGGGCGTTACTCATCTCGCCCTAGAACTTGCCAGAATGAGCTCAAATGGCCGCGATTTGCAGAATTATTTGGATATTTACCTGGCGGTCGGAGCTGAAGGTTTTAAACCCAGAATATATTCTATAAATTGGGAAGGGACCAACATACCGATGGAGGTGGCGGAAGAGACCAGGTCTCGAAACGACATGCTGGAAATAAGCTATTATGAATGTTATAACACGGTCTTTGCGAACCTCCCGGAAGGAACCTCTGACGCGATCGAAAGCTCTTTAGGCCAGTATTACTGGATGGCGGCGAGAGAAATTTATGCAGTTGAAAGCGTTTCGCAAAGACTGGACCCGGGTGGAGGGAATGTGGTGTTTTGGAGGTGGGGGGGGAGCCATGCCGAGAAGCATCGTTTCCCGTTTTATTTGGGAATTCAGGACCCGGGGGCAAAAGTAGTTTCGGTCGTTTTTAACGGCGGCACCTACGTGCGGGCATACGCGTTTGATCGAGCGCTGGAAAACCTGGGCTGGCTCGAAAAAAAATTTATATTAAGGCTGGATGGTTACCGCGAAGCCGATTATGTGATCCATCTTCCAACCCAGGGGCGAAGAATAGAACAGGGTATTTCAAACGAAGGGAATCCGGTGATTCAGAATATTTTCGAGCCGCAGCTTTAGTGATACTTTAGTGGAAAATTCCCTATCTCCCAGATTTTGGGATGATTTATGAAAGTGGCCCGAACCAATTCAAAAATTTTTCATATGCATCCATTGGTGGTCCTATTATACGATCAAACCAGGATGTGTTTGGGGCTGTTTTTCCATTAGAAGGACGATAAATTTTATCATTGGTAGCGGCAGGAACGGCAGCGCGGTGCGGATCACGGTTGGATAGAACAACTTGGTCTGCTGGGCCATTTATGGGTGAAGCTTTAGGTGATTTTGGTCTTACTTCCACCGTCCAGTAAAAATTCTTACCCCTTTTAGTTTCTTGTGGCCCGCCGACAGGTTCGTAGCCTTTAGCATCTATGAAGTCTTTTAATCTTCCGAGGGCATTTTTATCGGCGGCCCGATCTTTAATAAGTACGCACACGTCGGCATAAGTTTTACCATTGGCAGAGCGTAGTTGCGGGTTTACGCCGTTTGGTAGTTTTATGTTTACATTTTCTGCGGGCATCGTGCATTCATTATTACATGGGCCTAATACCATACTTGCACCTCTACTTATTATATCGTGATAAAACTGAATAAACTTGCATTAATAAAAGGTAGAAAACTGGCTATTTATAGTATAATAAGCAGACATGATTCAAATACTTAAAGATCTTAACACCGAGCAGAAAAAAGCAGTTATTCACAAAAATGGCCCTCTCCTCGTTATCGCCGGCGCTGGTACAGGTAAAACCACCGTCATTACCCGCCGGATCGCCTGGCTGATAGCCAAAAAAATGGCTAAACCGGGCGAAATATTGGCCCTTACCTTTACTGACAAGGCGGCCGATGAAATGGAGTCGAGAGTCGATATTCTGGTGCCTTATGGTTATGTAGATATCTCGATCTCCACTTTTCATGCCTTTGGTGATCGGGTTCTTCGTGATCACGCGATCGACCTGGGGCTGCGTCCTGACTATCGGGTTCTCTCACTGCCCGAACAGATCATCTTTATCCGCGAGCATCTATTTGAATTTCCGCTGAAACACTACAAGTCGCTGGGAGACCCCACCAGGCACATAGAAGCGTTAATTGAGGTTATTAGCAGGGCCAAGGATGAGGATGTTTCACCTGAGGAGTATGTCGTTTGGGGGCAAAAGGCCTTTAAGGCCTTGAAGGGTAGGAAGGCCGTTAAGGCGGGAAAGGCAGATAAGAAAGAATGGCTAGAAAGGCAACTCGAAGTTGCAAAGATTTACAAGAAATATCAGGAATTGAAGGCGGAGAAGGGGAAGATCGATTTTGGGGATCAGGTGTGCCTGGCTTTAAAGCTATTCCGTGAGCATCCTTCTATTCTTAAAGAATTTCAGGAAAAGTATAAATTTATTTTGGTCGACGAATTCCAGGATACCAACTATGCGCAGTTTGAGCTGCTTAAGCTCTTAGCTGGGAAGTCAGCTAACGTTACCGTCGTGGCCGATGACGATCAGGCGATCTACCGCTTTCGCGGAGCGGCGATCAATAACGTCCTCGGGTTTGAGAGATACTATAAAAAGTGCAGAAAAGTGGTTTTAACAAAAAATTATCGATCGACCCAGGTCATCCTTGACACGGCTTACAGATTGATCAGACATAATGACCCGGAAAGGTTAGAGGTCAAGGTGGGAATAGACAAAAAGCTTATATCTTGCGTGAAACCTGCGAATGAACTTCGCGGTTTCCAAAGGAGAGTTGAACACAAGCACTTTGACAAAGTTACCTCCGAGGCCGATTGGGTAGTGCAGACTATTAAAACGAAATTCGAGGCTAAGGAATATGAGTTGAAAGACTTTGCCGTTCTGGTCCGCTCCAATGCTGATGCAGAACCTTTTCGCCAGTCGCTCAACCTCCTCGGCATCCCGCACCAATTTTCCGGCGGGGGAGGGCTTTACGTTTACCCGGAAGTAAAATTGGCGGTCTCTTTTCTCCGTGTCCTCGGTGATCTGACCGATTCAGTTGCTCTCTACGATCTGGCGCTTTCGCCGATCTATCAGCTGAACCCTCTGGATCTGCAGAAAATGAACACATTTGCCAGCCGGAGGAATTATACCCTGCATCATGTTTTTACTCACCTGGGCGAGTTTGAAATTCTCTCGGATGTTAAAGAGGAAAGCCGGACAACGGTCCGAAAGATCATGGAAGATATTCAGTACTATTTATCATTCGCAAAACAAAGAACCACCGGCGAGGTTCTTTACACTTTCTTGAAGAAATCCGGTTACATTTCCAACCTGACCAAAGAGATGAGTCTGGAGAACGATGAGAAGTTGAAGAACCTGGCCAGGTTCTTTGAAAAGATCCGCGAATTCAAGGAAGTGACGGAGGTCGACAGAGTTTCGGAATTTGTCAAATATCTAAATATCTTAAAAGAGGCCGGCGACGATCCCGAGTCTTCTCAACCCGATATTGATGCGGACGCGGTGAATGTCCTGACCGTCCACAAGGCCAAGGGTTTGGAATTTCCGGTCGTTTTTATGGTTTCTCTGGTTGCGGATAAGTTTCCCGTGAGGGGGCGCAAGCATCCGATTGAACTCCCCGAAGACCTGATCAAGGAAGAGCTTCCAAGTGGAGATTATCAGCTGATGGAAGAGCGGCGGCTTTTTTATGTCGGGATGACGCGAGCCAAAAAGGAACTTTATCTGACCTCGGCGGTTGACTACGGCGGAAAGCGCGATCGAAAGGTTTCCCAACTCGTGCTGGAAGCTTTGGATATGCCCAAAGCTGATATTTCCGTTTTGAAAAAACCGGCACTCAAACAAATTGAACTCTTCGCTCCGGCGGAGCCGATCCTTCCCGCCGAGAGAAAAAGATCAAAAGACGAAATCATTTTTCTTTCCTATTATCACGCCGATGATTATTTAACCTGTCCCTTAAAATACAAGTACTCCCATGTTCTGCGGGTGCCGCTGCTTCCCAATCATCAAATTGTTTACGGGCTGGCGATGCACAAAGCGGTGCAGGCCTATTTCGCGGCTAAAAAGGATAAGAAGAAGTTTACCGAAAAGCAACTGCTCCAGTCTTTGAAAAATAACTGGTCATCGGAAGGCTTTATCTCTCGGGCACACGAGGAGCAGAGGTTTGCTGCCGGCCAAAAAGCTTTGAAGAAATTTTATAAAGCCGAAAAGAAAAGAAATAGAATCGCTAAATATGTAGAAGAAGAATTTACTATTCTCGAAGATAAAATTCAAGTGAGGGGAAGATGGGATCTGGTTGAAAAGTCAAAAGTCAAAAATAAAAAGTCAAAAATTATAATTGTGGATTTTAAATCATCGGAGGTGAGATCGCAGGAAGAGGCTAACCGAAAAGCTCGCGAAAGCCTTCAGCTTTCCATCTATGCCCTGGCCTGGAAAAAGCTGTTCGGGGAACTTCCCGATTCTCTGGAACTTTATTTTCTGGAAACGGGCCTGGTGGGTTCAACTCAGAAATCAGAAGCTGATTTAGATAAAACCTGGGATAGGATTAAAAAAGTAGCGGAAGGCATTCGAGCGGCCAATTATCATGCCACTCCCAGCTATATAGCGTGCAATTATTGTGCTTATAATGAAATCTGTCCAAGTTCAGCGGTTTAGGGCAATTAGGCGAGGGGCAGAGCAGGGATATCTTCTTTTTCGGTCAGGGAATCAAGTTTATCATTGAACTTTATCATTCGTTTTTCGGTATCTTCGAATTTAGTGAGCGAATCCTTTAAATGTTTTCCCATCACGGTAAAGTCGTTCATCACCCGCTCAAAATCACCCTCCAGCCGCGCCAGGTTCTTTAAGATCTCCTGCGCCTGCTGTTCTACCTGCATGCCGCGCAGGCCGAATAGAATTGTCTGCAAATAACCATAGAAAGAATTAGGTGAGACGGGGATGACCTTGTTTTTTATGGCGTAGCGGAAGACCGAATCCTCATCTCCCAGATCCTCATCCTTAATGATCACTTCATAGTAAACATTTTCCGCCATGACATACATCAGGGCGAAGTCAAAGGTTCCTTCATCCGGCAGGATATATTTTCGCTTTATGTCGTCGATGTGTTTCTTGACGTCGCGTACGAACTGTTTCTTGGCGGTCAAGCGGGAAGCATCGTCTTTGGCCTCGATTACCCGCTTAAAGTTTTCCAGCGGGAATTTGGAGTCGATCGGGACCATCGATTCTTTGAGGAGGATGACCGCGTCAACTTTCTCACCGCTTTTAAAGCGGTATTGTTCCTGGTAGTTAGAGGGTGGCAGCACTTGCTTCAAAAGATCGCCCAGGAAAAGTTCTCCTAATCCGCCGCGCAGTTTGGGGGCTTTCAAAATATCCTGCAGGGAAGAGAGATCCTTTTGGCTCTCTTGCACCTGCTTGGTTGCGGCATGTACTTCCCCAAGCTGTCTCTGGACGTCCCCGATCACCCTGGCGGCATTATCAAGACGAGTTCCCATATTCTTATCCACATTCTGCAAGGTGTTGGTAAGATCAGGATAAAGCCGGCTGATGGACCCGCGGATCTCTTCCATCTGTTTCTGAATGAGGTCGACCGCTTTATCGGTCTGCGGTTCTTTACCCAAGGAGTTTATCCTAACCAGAAGATAGCCGACCACCAGTAGGGTAGTCGCTGAAATTATGATCGCCAAAATTTCCACATTATAATTATAGCAGATTTGCTTGACTTCTTCCATGAATTTGATAGGCTTTAGCTTTGGAATGAAAAAATATTTGGTCATCTTCGTAATTTTGGTGAATTTGCTTCCCGCTGCTGCTTTCGCACAGCAAACTCAGGCAACCACTTCCGCAAAACAGATGGTCAAACTCCAAAATGAAATAAACCGGCTGAGAAGTAAACTTACTAAAACCAAAAATAAAAAGCTGAGAGATCAGATCCTGGATCAGATAGATCTTTATCAAAAACAGCTTAATCAGCTGAAAAAACCGACAGTAAAAAAGATCGCTAAAGAAAAAATCACACCAGTGGAAGAATTTATTGCCTCTCCCGAAGTGGAGGAAAAAGCAGTAGAAGTAAAAGTTGAGGAAACGGAGAAGCGCTTCAAGATCAATATTGGTGGCAGAGTAGGAATTTTTGGAGAAACTTCCGCTTACATGGGTGAAATAAGGTTCCCTCTTCGATTCATTATTGGACCGGCCACTACCACTTTCAGGATTTCAACCGGACTGGCGCAAAACTTTGACATGGGCCGCCGCTATCTTCCGGTTAATGCAGACCTCATCTTTAATTTTCCGCCGGGGTGGCTTTCCGACACCCAAAATTATTTGGGGTTCGGCTTAAATTATGTGGCGCTTACTTCCGGTCGAGTCGCAGGGTCAGTTGGCGGCCAGGCTGTTTATGGGATCGAAAGCGAGGGATTTGGCGGTACGGTTTTTGGCGAAGTAGGATACGGGATGCTAGAGACCGGTGTTTCTCCCTCTAAGAAGGGAATTACGGTAATGATGGGTTATAGACAGACAGTGGAGTTTTAAAAAAATGCCTCTTGACAAGATAAACTGCGTGTTATAAAATTAACCTTTGTTTCATGCCCCGGGGATGACGGCTAGTTTATAGCGACGGCCAAGGGCAGTTCCTCCGTGTTTGTGGAAGGATAAATTTCCCCTTTTTGCTCGATATTAATCGGGAGAAGGGGAAATATTGTGTTTGGAAAGGGTTTTTAAGAGATGCAGGAAATTATAACTTTAGTTTGCGGCGAGTGTAAAAGAAAAAACTACACGACGACGAAAAACAAGAAGAATACCAAAGAGCGGCTGGAACTCTTGAAGTATTGCAGGTGGGATAAAAAACATACCAAGCACAAGGAGGAGAAGTAGGTTTTGCACGGGCCTGTCGGTTAATGGTAAACCACCGGTCTCCAAAACCGGGACTCCCCGTTCGAGTCGGGGCAGGCCCGTTTCGATATGAAAGAAAAAATTATCGCGTATATAAAAGAAACGCAGACCGAAGTGAAAAAGGTGGTCTGGCCGGATCGGCGCTACATTTCGGTGGCGACCTTGATCATTTTATTTTTGGTTTTTCTGACCAGCGCTTTTGTCATGCTGGTCGATTTTGGCTTAGCGGAAATTTTTAAAGTTTTGATGAGATGATCTATTAATGGAAGAGACTTCCGGTCCTGAAAATATAGAGAAGAATGAGCAACCGGCGAAGATCCTGCCGGAAGGAGAGGTCCCGGCGTCGACGCCAGCAGAGGAAAAAGCTGAGCCGGCGCTATCGGAAGAAGCGAAACCGGAAGTAGAACAAGAAGTTACTGCCCCGGTTGGCGGAGAGAGGAAATGGTATGTTATCCAGACCTTCACCGGCCAGGAGGATAAGGTCAGGCAGGCGATTGCGCAGACAGTCGAGGCGGAAGGACTCTCGGATCGAGTTTTTCAGGTATTAGTGCCAACCGAAGAAACGGTTGAAATCAAGGGCGGAAAAAGACTAGAAAAAGTCAGGAAAATGTTCCCGGGATATGTTTTCCTGGAAATGATCCTGGACGAAAGATCGTGGTATTTGATCCGGCAGACGGCGGGAGTGGCACGCTTCATCGGGACGAAAGTGACGCCGACGCCGGTTTCGGAAAAGGAAATGCAGAGAGTCCTGAAGCAGCTGGGAAAAGAGGAAAGACTGGAGATCACTTTTGAAAAAGGCGAGGTGGTCAGGGTCATTTCCGGGCCGTTCCGCGGCTATACCGGAACCGTAGACGAAATCAACGCCGAGAAAGGGAAGCTGAAGGTTCTGATCAATATTTTTGGCCGGGATACGCCGGTCGAAGTGAATTTTGAACACGCGCAAAAGATTGTTTAATGGCAAAAAAAGAGATTTTAACTAAAGTTAAGTTGCAGATTAAGGCGGGACAGGCCAATCCGGCGCCGCCGATCGGTCCGGCATTGGGCCAACATGGGCTTAATATCATGGAATTCTGCAAGCAGTATAACGCGGCGACCAAGGACAAGGGAGATATGATCATACCGGTTGAAATTTCAATTTTTAAGGACCGGTCTTTTACTTTCATTTTGAAAACACCGCCGGTGGCGGATCTTTTGCGCAGGGCGGCCGGAGTGGAAAAGGGCTCCGGCGAACCCAATCGAAATAAGGTGGGAACCGTTTCAAGGGCAAAGGTGCGCGAAATCGCCGGGATCAAGATGCCGGACCTGAACGCCAATGATCTGGAGGCCGCCGGGAGGATTATCGAAGGTACGGCGAGGAACATGGGGATTACGGTCGAATGAGCAGCGGGAAAAATTATCGCGAAAAAGAAAAACTGGTCGACCGGAATAAGTTTTACAAACCGGAAGAAGCTTTCCGGTTACTGAAACTAACTGCCAGGGCTAAATTTGATGAGATGGTCGATCTGGCGATGAAGCTGGGAGTGGACGTCAAGAAGAATCCTTCGGTTCGAGGAACGGTAGCGCTGCCCGCCGGCAGCGGTAGGACCAAAAAAGTGGCGGTCATTACCGGACCGGATCGCGTTAAAGACGCTCAGGAGGCGGGAGCCGAAGTGGCAGGAGGAGAGGACCTGATCGAAAAAATAAAGGGCGGTTTTTTGGGTTTTGATGTTCTCATTGCCAGCCCGGATATGATGGGAGCGGTGGGAAAATTGGGCAAGATATTGGGAACCAAGGGTTTAATGCCCAATCCCAAGTCAGGAACCGTTACCCCCGATGTAGGAAAAGCGGTAAAAGAGTTCAGAGGCGGCAAAGTGGAATTTAAAATGGATAAGGGCGGGGCCATGCACATGGTTTTGGGAAAAGCTTCTTTTGAGCCGGAAGCGCTGATGAAAAATTTCCGAGCCGCGATTTCCGCTGTCAGCCACGCTCGCCCCAGCGGGCTCAAGGGGAGTTTTATTCAATCGATAACGGTTTCTTCAACCATGGGGCCGGGCATAAAAGTCGATCTCCGCACCGCGGTGGAAGAGGTTGAAAAATGAGCGAACGCGCCATAGCCGAAAAGAAGAAAAAGGTGGATCTCCTCAAAGAAAAAGTTGCCGGCGCCAGCGTAGTGGTCTTTGCGGACTATCTCCGTTTTACGGTTAAGGAGATCACCGCGTTGAGAAAAAAACTGCGGGCCGAAGATTCAGAATTCAGGGTCATCAAAAATACCATCCTTGAGAGAGTGATGGCGGATACCGGATTTTTGCAAATAAAGGAGCATCTTAAAGGGACGACGGCGGTATTGTTGGGCTACAAAGATGCAGTTTCCCCCTTAAAGGTTTTAGTTAAACATTTTAAAGAAACCGAAAAAGGAGACATTCGCATCGGGGTGGTGGACAAAAACATTTTTGATAAGAAACAATTAAGCGAGATCGCCAGACTCCCCTCGCGTGAAGTACTGATAGGCAAAGTGGTGGGAGGGATGAAAGCCCCGCTTTATGGATTGGTCAATGTTTTGCAGGGGCCGATTAGAAAATTAGTATACGTTTTAAATGCGATTAAGGATAAGAAAGGAGGCGAGTGAGATGGCAAAGATTGATGAGGTGATGACGGTGGTGGAGGGGATGACGGTTCTGGAGCTGGCGGACCTGGTAAAACAAATGGAAGAGAAGTTTGGAGTGACGGCGGCCGCGCCGGTCATGATGGGGGCGGCAGCAGCCGGGGCAGCTCCCGAAGCCGCGGTTAAGGAAGAGTTTGATGTAGTGCTGGCTTCGGCAGGAGAGAAGAAAATCCAGGTGCTGAAGGTTCTGCGTGAAGTCACCGGCCTGGGATTAAAAGAAGCCAAGGATCTGGTTGATCACGCACCCAAGCCAGTCAAGGAGAAAATCAAGAAGGAAGAAGCGGAAGAGATCAAGAAGAAATTAGAGGCCGAAGGAGCGAAAGTAGAAATTAAATAATGGCAGCCAGAAAAAAGATATTTGGAGCACAGCAAAAGAGAGCGGCGGAGCCGCCGGATCTTCTGGAACTGCAGAGGAATTCGTTTAAATGGTTCCTGGAAGAGGGACTGCCGGACGAGCTTAAGCTAATTTCGCCGATCAAAGGTTTTCAGGGGAAGCTTGAGCTCTCCTTTACCGGCAAGTGTGTTTTTGGAAAGCCAAAATATTCCGCTTCGGAATGCCTGATCCGCGAAACCACTTACGCCATGCCGCTCAAGGTCGAGACCCGTCTCCTGCATAAGGAAAGCAAAGAAGTCAAATCTCAGGAGGTTTTTATCGGGGACCTGCCGATCATGACAGAGCGGGGCACTTTCATCATCAACGGAGCGGAGAGGGTGATCGTTTCTCAGCTGGTGCGCTCCCCCGGAGTTTATTACCGGGAATCGAAACGGATCGAGCGGAGCGGCAGGATCATCTACTATGCCACCATCATTCCCGATCGGGGAGCCTGGCTGGAAATCGAGACCGATGCTTCCAACGCTATTTTTTTCAGGATCAATCGGACCAGAAAAATTCCGATAGCGATGTTCCTTTCGGCTATCGGATCCAGCGAAAAGGAGATCCTGGGGGCGCTGTCAGAAGGAGAATTCCGCCGCCGATCGCTGAAGGAATGTCCCATTCTTCCGCGGGATGAGGCGCTGATAGAGGTTTACAAAAAACTGCGGCCGGGCGATCCGGTGACGCAGGAGGGCGCTCAGGTTTATCTTAATAATCTGTTCTTTAACGCTCGGCGCTATGACCTGGGCAAGGTTGGTCGTTACAAATTAAATCGCAAGTTAGGGATCAATGTTTCGGAAGAAAAGCAAGTTTTAACCAAGGAAGACATCCTGGCGATGGTCAAATATCTGATCCTGATCAATTCCGGAGAAGGCATGCCGGATGATATTGATCACCTGGGGAATCGCCGGATCCGGGCGGTGGGTGAATTGCTGCAGCGCCAGTTGCGGGTTGGACTGGTCAGAGTGGAGCGGTTGATAAAAGAACAGATGATGGTCAAAGGCAATGAGCCGGTGACACCTGGCCAGTTAATCAATATTCGCCCTCTGCAGGCGGTCATGAAAGAATTCTTTGGCTCAAGCCAGCTTTCTCAATTCATGGATCAAACCAATCCTCTGGCCGAACTTACCCATAAGCGCCGTCTTTCTGCACTGGGGCCGGGAGGGCTCAGCCGCGAGCGGGCCGGGTTTGAAGTCCGTGACATTCATCCTTCGCATTACGGAAGGGTCTGCCCGATCGAGACGCCCGAGGGTCCCAATGCCGGACTGATCGCCTCTTTGGCAACTTACGGCCGGGTGAACAAGTATGGATTTATTGAAACCCCCTATCGGAAAGTCGACCGGGGCCACGTTTCCAATCGCATCGAACACCTGACCGCCGATATCGAGGATCTCCACAAGATTGCTTCCTGTGATGTCAAAGTGGATAAAAACGGAAAGATAGTAGAAGAGGAAGTGGCGGTGCGATTTAAGCGCGAATTTGTTTTCGCTCCTCGGCAGGAAGTGGATTATATGGGGGTAGCGCCGGAACAAATAGTAGGTATTACCACCGCGATGATCCCTTTCCTTGAGCATGACGACGCCAACCGGGCTTTGATGGGCGCCAACATGCAGAGGCAATCGGTTCCTTTGCTGGAACCCGAAGCGCCCATCGTGGGAACCGGCTGGGAGAAAAGGATCGCGAACGATTCCAGGACGCTGGTAACCGCGCAGAATCCGGGAAAAGTCATTAAGGTGGATGCTTCCGAGATCGTGGTCCAGAGATCAAATAAAAGCAAAGATGTTTACGAGCTTATAAATTTTGGCCGCAGCAACCAGGATACCCTGGTGCACCAGCGTCCGCGCGTGGACATTGGCGATCAGGTGGAGAAAGGCGGGATCCTGGCGGATGGATCGGCGACCAAAGACGGTGAATTGGCCCTGGGGAAAGATGTGCTGGTGGCTTTGATGCCCTGGGAAGGCTATAACTATGAGGATGCCATTATCCTTTCGGAAAGATTGGTCAAAAGCGATTCTTTTACCACGGTCCACATCCAGCGATTAGAAGTTGAGGTCAGGGCTACCAAGTTGGGGATAGAAGAGATCACCCGTGAAATTCCTAACGTCGGTGAAGAAGCCCTGGCAAATCTGGATGAGAGAGGGATTGTGGTGGTCGGATCAGAAGTTGAGCCGGGAGATATTTTGGTCGGGAAAGTTACTCCCAAAGGAGAGACGGAACTGCCGGCCGAAGAAAAACTGCTGCGGGCTATCTTTGGCGATAAGGCGAGGGATATGCGCGATACTTCGCTCCGGGTCCCTCCCGGAGAAGTGGGCAAGGTGGTGGCGGTCCGGGTTTTCTCGAGAGCGAAGGGGGATGAACTTTTACCCGGTGTACATGAGCTGGTAAGAGTTTATCTGGCCCAATTGCGTAAGATAAGTATCGGGGATAAAATTGCCGGCCGCCATGGGAACAAAGGGGTGGTATCCAGGATTCTTCCCGAAGAAGATATGCCTTATCTGCCGGATGGGACGCCGGTAGATGTGATCTTAAATCCTCTGGGGGTTCCCTCCCGCATGAATATCGGACAGATATTTGAATTAATGCTGGGGATGGCGGGCAAACATTTGGGCAAACGTTATGAAATTCCGCCTTTTGATGAAGCGATCGAAGAGGACGCATCGATCAAAGTGGTGGAAAGAGAGCTGTCCGAGGCGGCGGAGCAGAAAGGAATAAAGTGGCTGGATAAATCAGGCAAGGTGGATCTCTGCGATGGCCGCACCGGCCGGCCCTTCGGTCGAAAGGTTGCGGTTGGACTTATGTATTTGATGAAATTGATCCATCTGGTGGATGACAAAATGCACGCGCGTTCTACCGGGCCGTACTCTTTGATTACCCAGCAGCCGCTGGGAGGGAAAGCTCAGTTCGGCGGACAGCGCTTCGGAGAGATGGAGGTTTGGGCGCTGGAAGCTTACGGTGCGGCTTATACCCTGCAGGAGCTGCTGACCGTAAAATCGGACGACGTGGTGGGCAGATCGCGCGTTTATGAATCGATCATTAAGGGGAAAATGACCGGCAAACCGGGGATCCCCGAATCTTTCAAAGTGCTGATCAAAGAACTGCGCAGCCTGGGCCTGGATATAAAGACCGTGACTCGCGAAGGAAAGGAAGTTAATATCGACGAAGAAGGCAGGGGGCCGGAGAAAAAAGCTCCTCAGATTTTTGGAAGAGGAAAAGGAGATAAAGTTGCCGCTTAAAAAACCTGAAGACAAAGAATTCAGCTTTCTTAAAATTGGTCTGGCGGGACCGGAACGGATTTTAGGCTGGTCTCACGGCGAAGTGGAAAAGCCAGAAACCATCAATTACCGGACTTTTAAGCCGGAGCGACGCGGTTTGTTTGACGAAAAGATCTTCGGTCCCGTAAAAGACTGGGAATGTCATTGCGGAAAATATCGACGGGTTCGCTACCGAGGGATCATTTGCGAACGCTGCGGGGTCGAGGTCACCACTTCACGGGTACGGCGTGAGCGCATGGGGCACATTCGGCTGGTGGAGCCGGTGGCGCACATCTGGTTCCTGCGGGGTGTTCCCGGCTACATCAGTCTGCTGCTCGACGTTTCGACCCGGGCGCTGGAAGAAGTGGTTTATTACGACGCCTTCATCGTGACGGAAGTTCAGGCGGAAGTAAAACGCTTAAAAACGGGACAAATCCTGCGTGAAAGCGATTACACCGAGGCTCTGGAAAAATATGGCGATAAATTCAAGGCCGAGACCGGAGCCAGGGCCGTCAGAGAATTGCTTTCCCGCATCGATATGGCTCAGCTGGTTTCAAAACTCCGCCGCGAATTGAAGGGCTCGGTGGGCCAGAAACGGATGAAGATAATTAAAAGATTGCGGGTGGCGGAAGCTTTCCACAAGTCGGGGAACCGGCCGGAATGGATGATCATGGATATTATTCCGGTCATTCCTCCGGACCTGCGGCCTATGGTGCAGCTTGAAGGCGGCCGTTTTGCCACCTCCGATCTTAACGATCTTTACCGCCGAGTGCTCAACCGCAACAACCGTCTGAAGAAAATGATTAACATGGGTGCTCCCGAAATGATCATCCGCAACGAAAAGCGGATGCTGCAGGAAGCGGTGGATGTCTTGATTGATAATGGCCGCCGCAAGCGCGCGGTCACCGGATCCAGCGGCAGGCCGCTAAAATCGCTGACCGATGTCATCGAAGGGAAACAGGGGCGTTTCAGGCAGAATCTGTTAGGTAAACGCACCGATTATTCCGGCCGCTCGGTGATCGTGGTGGGGCCTAATTTAAAACTGCATCAATGCGGTCTTCCCAAAGAAATGGCGCTGGAACTGTTCAAGCCTTTTATTATTCGCAAACTGGTCGATCGCGGGATCGCGCAGAACGTAAAATCGGCCAAGCGGATGATCGAAAGTCAGGAAATAATTGTCTGGGATATTCTGGAAGAAGTGATTAAAGGCCATCCGGTTCTCCTCAATCGCGCACCCACCCTGCACCGTCTCGGCATTCAGGCTTTCGAGCCGGTGCTGGTAGAGGGAAAAGCGATCCAGATCCATCCGCTGGTTTGCCCGGCCTTCAATGCCGATTTTGACGGCGACCAGATGGCGGTGCATGTTCCGCTGATGCCCGAAGCTCAGGTAGAGAGCCGGATCCTGATGCTGGCCTCCAATAACCTGCTTTCGGCCGCTTCCGGCCGTCCGGTCATCACTCCGACCCAGGACATGGTTCTGGGAACTTATTACATGACGGTTGAAGATGAGAAGGCTGAGCTGGGCAAAGGGATGATCTTTGCCAATGACTGGGAAGCGATGGTGGCGAGTGATCTGGATGAAGTCCACCTGCATGCCAAGATTAAGGTCAGGCGAGGGGAGGAAATAATTGAAACTACCGTAGGGCGGATCAAGCTTAATTACACTTTAAACCGGGTGCTTAAGAAACGCGGGATTGAACAGGAATATCCTTATGTTAATTACATATTGGGCAAAAAAGAACTGGAGAAGCTGATCATGGATTGTTTTCTTCGCTACGGGAATGCGGTTACCGCCGAGATCGCAGATGAGATCAAGCGTCTGGGCTTCAAGTATGCGACGCTGGCGGGGGTTTCGATCGCAATTGAGGACCTGGTGGTGCCGGCCGAGAAAAAGGGTATCGTTGATAAGGCCACCTCTCAGGTAGCGAACCTTGAACATCATTTCCGCACCGGGACGATTTCGGCGAAAGAAAAATTCATTCGTTCACTTGATATCTGGAGTGCGGTAACCGAAGAAGTCACCGAAAAGATGCTGCGTGAATTTGATAAGCTTAATTCGGTTTACATGATGGCTTTTTCCGGAGCCCGCGGCAATGTCCAGCAGGTTCGTCAGCTTTCGGGGATCCGCGGCTTGATGGCCGATCCCTCCGGAAATATTATCAACATACCGATTAAAACCAATTTTAAAGAAGGATTAAATGTGACGGAGTATTTTATTTCATCTTACGGGGCGCGCAAAGGTCTGGTCGATACCGCTCTCCGCACCGCCGACTCGGGTTACCTGACGCGGCGATTAGTGGATGTATCGCAGGATGTCATGATCACCGAAGAGGATTGCGGTGGCAAAGAGGGAATTGAGCTGTTAACGATCAGGGAAGGCTACGAAGAAGTAATTCCGCTTTCCCAGCGGTTGCTTTATCGCACCCCCACGAAAAATGTGACGGATCTGCTTTCGGGCAAAGTCCTGGCCCGGGCCGGAGAAATGATCGATGCCGAGATGGCGAAGAAAATCGCTGAGGCGGGAGTGGAAAAAGTAGAAGTGCGATCGGTTTTGACCTGCAGGACCAAGAAAGGATTGTGCCAGAAATGCTACGGTCTGGATCTTTCCAGCCTGAATTCTGTCAACATCGGCGAAGCGATCGGGACTATCGCCGCGCAGAGCATTGGAGAGCCAGGAACTCAGCTCACCATGCGCACTTTTCATATCGGGGGCGTCGCTCTGCATAAAGCGGCCAAGATTTCGGTTAAGACCAAACACAGCGGAAGCGTCCACTTTGGGGAAGGGATCGAGATCAAAGAGGTCACGGATGAGCTGGGTGCGAAACAAAAACTGATCACCCGCAGCTCTTCGGTTTACATCAAGATCAAAGAAAAAAAAGAAGAGTATATTCTTCCAGTGGGGGCGGCCCTTAAAGTTCGCGAAGGGGAAAAGTTGGAAGCCGGCGGCATTATAGCTGAATACGATCCAACCTACGAACACGTGGTTTCTAGTTCCGCCGGTCGCTGTATGTTTATCGGGCTGGAAGTGTCGGAGCGCCGCAAGGAAAAAATTGCTAAACGCGACGGGGAAGTCTTTATTTACAATCCGAAAGTGAAAAAAGAATACGAAGTGCCAAAAGAGGTGCAGGTCTTCGTAAAGATGGGGGATAAGGTCAAAGTAGGAGATGAAATCGCGGCAGGCTTGATCTGTAAGGCGCCGGGCGTTGTGATCGAGGCCAAAAAAACCTCTATCACGGTGGCTCCCGGAGAAAGTTACCTGATTATTGCCGGATCGAGAGTTTTTGTCGAAGAGGGAAAAGAGATCGAGAGCTATGATGTCATCGCCCGGGTCGAGGCCATTCGCCGCGACCCCAGTAAGACCCGGGATATCATTCAGGGTCTTCCCAAGGTGGAAGAGCTTTTTGAAGCGCGTCGCCCGAAAGATCCCGCCATTCTTTCTGAAACCGAAGGAGTAGCCGAGGTTTCGGAAAGAGAAGGCGTACGCCTGGTCACCATTAGAGGCAGCAAAGGTGAGCGCAAAGAATATCTGGTTCCTTATGAAACCCGCCTGAGGGTGATTACCAATGATAAAGTCCATCTCGGCATGCAGCTTACCGAAGGCACCGTTAATCCGCATGATGTACTGCGCATCCTGGGGGTCAAGGCGGCGCAGAGCTTTCTGGTGGATGAAATTCAGAAAATTTATCGTTCGCAGGGCGTCACTATTTCGGATAAACATATTGAAGTCATCGTCAGGCAGATGACGCGCAAGGTGCGCGTGGTCCAGCCGGGAGATACCACCCTGCTGCCGGGAGAACTGATAGATTTAAATATGCTCGAAGAAATCAATGAAAAAGTCAAGGAAGAAAAAGCCGAGGCGACCGAAGTTCTGCTGGGGATAACCAAGGCATCGCTTTCGACCGACAGCTTTATTTCCGCGGCTTCGTTCCAGGAAACCGCGCGCGTTTTGACGGATGCGGCGGTAAAAGGGAAAGTGGACGAGATGTACGGTTTAAAAGAAAATGTGATTATTGGAAAATTGATTCCGGCGGGTACGGGCTTTTCACAATACCGTTATCTGGAATTGGTCCCGACCGTTGGGTTGGCAACTCAGCTGGAAAAAACAACCGGAAAGGAGGGATAAATGCCAACCATAAACCAGTTAATTCGCCAGGGAAGAAAAAGAAAGAAGGAAAAAAGGAAGGCACCCGCGCTTCGAGGCAGTCCTTTGCGCCGGGGGGTTTGTACGAGGGTTTATACCACTACTCCAAAAAAGCCGAACTCCGCGCTGCGGAAAGTAGCGAGGGTAAGATTGACAACCGGAACTGAAGTAACGGCTTACATCCCCGGGATTGGCCACAACCTGCAGGAACACTCGGTGGTGCTGGTGCGCGGCGGTCGTGTTAAAGATCTGCCGGGGGTCAGGTATCATATTGTGAGAGGCTCTTTTGACACGGCGGGAGTCGAAGGCCGCAGACAGAGCCGTTCGAAATACGGAGCGAAGCGGCCAAAGGCGGGAGGTGCCAAAGGTGCCTAGGTATGGAAGAGTTCCAAAGCGGAAGATCCCCCCGGATGCGGTCTACGGAAGCATTTTAGTTGAAAAATTTATCAATAAAATGATTTTACAAGGCAAGAAAAGCATGGTGGAGAAAATTTTTTATCAGGCAATGGAAGAAGTCAGCAAGCGTACCAGCAAAGGGGCGCTGGAGGTTTTTGATAAGGCGATAGAGAATGTCGCACCCATTCTGGAAGTTAAGGCGCGACGGGTGGGTGGAGCTACCTATCAGATCCCGGTCGAAATTTCTAAGCTGCGGGCGCAGGCCATGGCCATGCAGTGGATACGGCAAGCGGCTAGGGAGAGAGCGGGGAAATCGATGATTGAGAATTTAGCTGCCGAGATGATCGATGCTTACAACAATACCGGAGCTGCGATCAAGAAACGAGAAGATTTGCATAAAACGGCCGAAGCGAACAAGGCGTTTGCCCATTTTAGATGGTGAAATTTTACGGAAGGTAAGAAAAATAAAATATGGTCAGGGAATATCCAATTGAGAAATATCGGAACATGGGCTTTGCCGCGCACATTGACGCGGGCAAGACCACCACAACCGAACGGGTTCTCTTCTACAGCGGAAGGCTGCACCGGATCGGCGAGGTGGACGAAGGAACAGCGACCATGGACTGGATGATACAGGAAAAAGAAAGGGGAATAACTATAACATCGGCGGCGACCACCACTTTTTGGAAGGACTACCAGATCAATATTATTGATACGCCGGGTCATGTTGATTTTACGGTTGAGGTGGAGCGCTCCATGCGGGTGCTGGACGGAGTGGTGATTATTTTCTGCGCGGTGGGCGGCTGTCAGCCTCAATCGGAGACGGTCTGGCGGCAGGCGACGCGCTATCATGTTCCGCGAATGGCTTTCATCAACAAAATGGATCGCGTGGGATCGGATTTTTTTAGAGTGGTCAGGCAAATGAAGGAACGGCTTCTGGCAACGCCGGTTCCGCTTCAGATCCCGATCGGAGCCGAAGATGCTTTTGTCGGCATGGTGGATCTTTTAGAAATGAATGCCGTTATCTATGAAGATGAGCTGGGTATGAAATTTAAACGTGTACCGATCCCTGAAAATATGATGGAAGAAGCCAAAAAATATCGTGATAAGCTGGTGGAGGCGGCGGCGGAAGCCGACGACAGACTGCTTGAAAAATATATGGCCGAACATACGCTGAGCAATGAAGAAATCAAAGCAGGCATCCGCAAAGCAACCATCGAATCAAAAATTGTTCCGGTGGTTTGCGGCTCATCCTTTAAAAATCGCGGCGTCCAGCTGCTTTTAGATGCCATTGTGGATTATCTTCCTTCACCGCTGGACAAAAAAGCGGTGGCAGGAATTAATCCCAAGACCGGGGCAGAGGAAACGCGGGAAGCGGCAGATAATATTCCTTTTTCAGCGCTGGCTTTTAAGATTATGTCCGACCCGTACGTAGGAAGATTGACTTATTTTCGGGTTTATTCCGGGATTTTGACTACCGGTTCATATACTTTAAATTCAGTAAAAGAAAGAAAAGAGCGGATCGGGAGATTATTGCAGATGCACGCCAATAAGCGGGAAGAAATTACCGAAATTGGGGCGGGAGATATCGCCGCCGCGGTGGGATTGAAAGATACGACCACCGGAGACACCCTTTGTGATTCGGCTAATCCGATTATTCTCGAAGCGATCCAATTTCCGGAACCGGTCATTTTTGTGGCAATCGAACCCAAGACTAAAGCCGACCAGGAAAAACTGGGAGTGGCGCTCGGTAAACTGGCGGAAGAGGACCCTACTTTTAGGATTAAGGGGGATCCGGAAACCGGACAGACCATTATTTCCGGGATGGGCGAGCTGCACCTTGAAATTATCGTTGATCGGTTGCTGCGGGAATTTAAAGTTGAAGCCAATGTCGGCAAGCCGCAGGTGGCTTATAAAGAAACCATCCGCGGCGGCGCCGAAGTCGAAGGCAAATTTATCCGCCAGACCGGCGGGCGCGGCCAGTACGGCCACGTTTGGATCAAAGTTGAGCCGCTGGAAGCCGGAAAAGGTTTTGAGTTCGTAAATAAAATTGTCGGCGGATCGATTCCTCGGGAATATATTCCGGCGGTGGAGTCCGGCGTTAAAGAAGCGATGGCGACGGGAGTATTAGCCGGCTACCCGGTGATTGACGTTAGAACCACGCTTTTTGACGGCTCTTATCATGATGTCGATTCATCGGAAATCGCCTTTAAAATTGCCGGTTCGATGGCTTTTAAAGACGGGATTCTCAAAAGCAAGCCGGTGCTGCTGGAACCGATAATGAAGGTTGAAGTAGTGATTCCTGAGCAATACATGGGAGATGTGATCGGGAACTTGAACAGCCGGCGGGGACACATTGAAGGGCTTGAATCACATGCCGGCGTCCAGACCATCAAAGCCAAGGTGCCTCTGTCGGCAATGTTCGGTTACGCCACCGATCTGCGTTCGGTTACCCAGGGGCGCGGGAATTACACGATGGAATTTTCTGAGTATAGTGAAGTGCCGAGAAACATTGCCGATCAAATCATAGAGAAAGTGCAAGGAAGGTAAAATGGCAAGACAAAGAATCCGGATCAAATTAAAAAGCTACGATCATAGGGTTTTGGATCAATCGGCGCAAAAGATAGTGGACACTGCCAAGCGGGCGGGCGCGCTGGTTTCGGGGCCGGTCCCGCTGCCGACGGACAAGGAAGTCTATTGTGTCCTGCGCTCACCCCATGTGGACAAGAAATCGCGCGAGCATTTTGAGATTCGAACGCACAAGCGTCTGATCGATATCCTGGAGCCGCCGCCGCAAACGGTAGATGCCCTGATGCAGCTGGATCTGCCGGCGGGAGTGGATATCGAGATCAAGATGGGATAATGAAATGCTGGGATTAAAAAAAGGAATGACGCAAATATTTGACGAAGCCGGCCAGGCGCTGGGCGTGACCGTAGTGGAAGCCGGTCCCTGCCTGGTGACACAGGTTAAAACCAGGGAGAGAGAAGGCTACAGCGCAATTCAGCTCAGTTTTGCCAAGAAGAAAAAAGAATTTAGGGTCGAGAATCCGGCCGATTACAAGGTTGGTCAGGAAATAAAGGTTGATATTTTTAAGCCGGGAGATAAGGTTTTTGCTTCCGGAATGGCCATTGGAAAAGGTTTCCAGGGAACGGTTAAACGATTTCATACCCATCGCGGCCCGATGTCGCACGGTTCAAAATCGCATCGGATCCCGGGATCGAGCGGTTCCGGAACGACCCCCGGAAGAGTTTGGAAGGGAAGAAAAATGCCGGGGCGTATGGGAGGCGGCCGGATCACCGTGAAAAATGTAAAGATCGTTCAGGTCATTCCGGAAAAGAATTTGCTTTTGATTTACGGACCGGTCCCGGGAAAACGGGGAAACCTGATTGAGTTGAGAAAGGCTTAGGGATGGCAACTTTAACCGAAAAAATATTTAATGAGAAAACCAATGAAGCGGTAGTGCATGAGGCTCTGCGCTGGTTATTGACCAGCCGGAGGCAAGGGACCCACAGCGCCAAGACGCGCTCAGAAGTTTCCGGCGGCGGGATCAAACCATGGAGACAAAAAGGGACCGGCCGGGCGCGAGCAGGCAGCATTCGTTCCCCTCTTTGGAGAAAAGGCGGAGTAATTTTTCCTCCAAAGCCGAGGGAACATGCTTATAATTTGCCCAAAAAAATTAGAAAGCTGGCTTTGAGGGTGGCTCTTTCTGATTTCAACCGGGAGAATCGAATTAACATGGTCGATAAGTTTTCGGTGTCGCAGCCGAAAACCAAGGAAGGGGTAAAGTTTTTAAAAGAAACGGGAGCCAGCGGTCGGATCCTGGTAGTTTTAGGAGCGCCGGCGGCAGAGTTTGAGCGAAGCGCTCGCAATATTGCCGGGGTAAAAATGGTCCTGTCCAAGGACCTTAATATCTTTGATCTTTTAAAGTCGGATTGGGTTTTGATGGAAAAAAGTGCGGTGGCGCAGCTGGAAGAGAGGTTGAGTTGATGCATCCTGAGCAAATAATTATAGAGCCGGTGATCACCGAAAAAGCAGTGGCAGAGCGTCCGGCGGCGCGCTACGTTTTTAAGGTGAACCTGAAGGCCACCAAGATAGCGATCAAGCAGGCTGTCGAGAAAATTTTTAAAGTAAAGGTTGCGGACGTGAACACGACCTACGTTCGGCCGAAGCAGAGAATTATGGGAAAAAGCATTGGAAGGACGTCCCGTTCTAAAAAAGCTTATGTCACGCTCGTGAGCGGACAGAAAATACAGGAGCTGGAAGCTTAAATGGCGCTGAAACAAAAAAATCCGACCAGTCCGGGCACCCGGTTTCAAATCGCTGATGATTATTCGGATATAACCAAGAGCTATCCGGAGAAAAGTCTGCTCGCTCCTTTGCGCCAGAATTCCGGGCGTGACTGGCGCGGTTTTGTTTCGATGCGGCACCGGGGCGGCGGAAATAAAAAACATTATCGTCTGGTTGATTTTAAAAGAGATAAGGATAACATGGCGGCTAAAGTGACAGGAATTGAATACGATCCAAACCGGAATTGCCGCATCGCTCTGTTGGAGTATGAAGATCATGAAAAAAGATATATTCTGGCTCCTCTGGGCTTGTCGGTCGGAGAAAGCGTACAGTCGGGCGAAGAAGTGGACATCCGTCCCGGGAATGCTTTGCCGCTCCAATCCATCCCGATTGGAACTACCGTTCATAATGTAGAAATGGAACCGGGGCAGGGCGGGAAGCTGGCGCGCTCCGCCGGAGCGGGATTAGTGCTGCTGGCCAAGGAAGGCGGCTACGCTATCGTGAAGATGCCGTCGGGTGAGCAGAGGATGATCCACCTCTTCTGCCGGGCTACGGTGGGGCAGGTTGGAAATCTGGATGCAAAAAATATCCTTATGGGAAAAGCGGGCAAGAAAAGACATCTGGGAAGGCGGCCGGAGGTTAGAGGAGTAGCGATGAATCCCTGCGATCATCCGCACGGCGGCGGTGAAGGAAAGTCGGGGATTGGCCGCAAGCACCCGGTTTCCCCGTGGGGTCAGCCGGCGCTGGGCAAAAAAACGCGTAAGCCGCGTCGAAAGAGCGACCGCTTCATATTGACCGGGCGGCCAAGATAAGGAGAAAAGTATGGGACGTTCAGTAAAAAAAGGACCCTATGTTGATGAGAACCTGTTAAAAAAGGTTCAAAAGATGGAAATTTCCAAAGAAAAAAAGGTGATCAAAACCTGGGCGCGGAATTCAACCGTTATTCCGGAGATGATCGGCTTCACTTTTGCGGTGCACAACGGGAATAAACACATTCCGGTTTACATTACCGAAAATATGGTGGGACATAAGCTGGGCGAGTTTGCGGCGACCCGGGTTTTTAGAGGGCACGGCGCTCCCACCGATAAATCAACATCACTGACATGACGATAGTAAAAGCAAAAGCAAAATGGGCAAGCAGCTCACCCCGCAAGATCCAGCGGGTGGCGGACCTGGTGCGGGGGAAACTGGCACTGGAGGCTTTGACCCTTTTGAAATTCATGCCGCAAAAAGGAGCGCGGCTTCTGCTTAAAGTAATCAAATCGGCGGTGGCCAACGCCAAAAATAATTACAAATTAAATGAGGCCGGATTAGTAATTCATGAGGTTTATGCCAACAAAGGGGTTATCACGAAGCGTTTTCAACCCCGGGCGCGGGGGAGAGCATTTCCGATTAAAAAACGAAGCAGCCATATTACCGTATGTTTAACTTCTAGGGAGGGCGCTTAATGGGACAAAAAATTCACCCCAAAGGTCTGCGGCTCGGGATTATTGAAGATTGGGAAAGTTTCTGGTACGCCAATGATCAAGAGTTCGCCAAGACTTTATTGGAAGATGTTGAATTAAGGAAATATTTAAAGAACAATCTTTACAAGGCGGGAATCTCGAAGATAAAAATCAGTCGGAAGGCGAGTCAGGTCGAGGTAGATCTTTACACGGCTAAGCCGGGATTGATTATCGGAAAAGGCGGGAAGGAAGTGGCGGCGATCCGTGAAGAGCTGATGAAAAAGACGGGCAAGCCGATCACGCTCAACATTCATGAGGAACCGAAACCCGAGGCCAACGCGACCCTGCTCGCAGAAAATATCGCCCTGCAGCTGGAGCGACGCATCGCTTTTCGCCGCGCGATGAAGCAGGGGGTTTCAAAGGCGATGCGCGCCGGCGCTAAAGGGGTAAAAATTATGTGTGGCGGCCGTTTGGGCGGGGCGGAAATTGCACGCCGAGAGTGGTATAGGCTGGGGAGAGTTCCCCTTCATACCTTGAGAGCAAAGATCGATTATGGTTTTGCGGAAGCAATGACCCTTTATGGTAAGATCGGGATCAAAGTCTGGATTTACAAAGGCGATGTTTTGCCTGAAGCAAAGGAGAAAGTGAAAAGTGGGACTAGTACCGGCGAAAACAAAGTTTAGAAAACATCAGCGCGGAAGAGTGCGCGGGAAAGCTACGGTGGGGGCGACCCTTAATTTTGGAGAATTCGGCCTGCAGTCGATTGAGTGCGGACATCTCACGACCAACCAGATCGAGGCGGCGCGCAAGGCTTTGACGCACAGCCTGAAGCGGGGCGGGAAAGTTTGGCTGAGAGTTTTCGCGGATAAAATTATTACGGCCAAGGCGGCTGAAACCCGTATGGGCGGGGGAAAAGGGGCTCCGGTAGCATTTGTCGCGCCAGTGAAAAGAGGGCGCATTATTTTTGAGATCGCCGGAATCGCCTTGGAAGAGGCAAAAGCGGCGTTGAAGCTGGCCAGCTTTAAGCTGCCGCTGGCGACACGGGTGGTAACCAAAACATGAAGACGACAGAGCTGCGTGAGCTTTCGGTGACGGAACTGGATAAAAAAGTGGCGGAGCTCAGGCGCGAGCTTTTAAATTTGCGGGTTAAGCGGGCGAATCAGCAGCTGAAAAATCCGCTCAAACTGCGGGAAGTTCGTCGCGAGATCGCCAGGATTTTAACCTTGATTCGTGAGAAAGGAGAAAAATAGCTTGTCAAAAAAAGTTCGCGAGGGAATTGTGGTCAGCAATAAAATGAAAAAGACGGTGGTGGTGGAGGTGGAAAGGGTTTTCCGCCATCCGCTTTACCAGAAAGTGATCCGGACGGTGAAAAAATTCAAAGCGCATGATGAGCTGGGCCAGTGTAAAATAGGCGAGCGGGTGGAGATTGTAGAAACCCGGCCGCTTTCCAAAGATAAGCAGTGGCGAGTTAGCAGGAGGCTTAAACTTGATACAGCCGCGTAGTATGTTGGAGGTAGCGGATAATTCGGGTGCCCGCACTGTGATGTGTATCCGGGTGCTAGGCGGATCCAATCGGCGCTATGCCGGGATCGGAGACATGATTGTCGGGGTGGTCAAAGACGCCTCACCGAACATGACGGTTAAAGACGGAGAGATTGTATTTGGAGTGGTGGTGCGGACCCGCAAACCACTGCGCCGGATGGATGGCTCCTATGTGGTTTTTGATGATAATGCGGTAGTTATTGTTGCCAAGGATAAAAACCCGCGCGGCACGCGCGTTTTCGGACCGGTGGCGAGAGAGTTGCGTGAAAAGGAATACATGAAAATCATATCGCTGGCCCCGGAGGTAGTGTGATGCATCTTAAAAAGGGAGATACGGTAATCGTTTTATCCGGAAAGGATAAAGGCAAAAAAGGGAAAATTTTAAATGTTTCTCCTGACAAAGATAAAGTGGTAGTAGAGCGTGTGGCGGTGGTAAAGAAGCACCAGCGCCCAACGCGAAATTTCCAGGGAGGGATCATTGAAAAACCGCTCCCGCTTTTTGCTTCCAAAGTCATGCTGGTCTGCCCGCGCTGCAGCCAGCCGACGCGGGTAAAGATCGAGATGGTCCAGGATAAACGAGTTCGCGCCTGCAAGCAGTGCGAAGAAATGATTGATAAGGTATAAAAATGGGAGAATTTAAAAAAAGATTTGAAAAGAAGATCATGCCTGAGCTAATGAAGCTGCAGGGGAAGAAAAACCCCATGGAAGTTCCGCGTCTGACTAAATTGGTGATTAACCGCGGAGTTGGGGAAGCCCGGGAAAACGAAAAATCAATTGAGGTTTCGGCGGCCGAGTTGGCAAACATAACCGGCCAGAAAGCATTGGTTACCCTAAGCAAGAAAGCGATCTCCGCTTTCAAGTTAAAAGCCAACATTCCCATCGGGTTGAAAGTGACTTTGCGCGGAGACCGCATGTATGATTTTGTCAACAAGCTGATTAATATCTGCCTGCCTAAAATCCGAGATTTTAGGGGGGTAAATCCTAAATCTTTTGACGGTCAGGGTAATTACACTCTGGGAATCAGGGAACAGCTGATTTTTCCCGAAGTCGATTATGAAAAAGTGGATCGGGTAAGGGGCATGGACATAACTTTTGTGACTTCAGCTGATGCAGATACGGAGGCGCGGCAGCTGCTGGAAGCGATGGGGATGCCTTTCCGAACCGGGGCCTAAAAGGAGCATAAGATGGCAAAAAAGAGCTGGCTGGAAAGATTAAAGCGGGAACCGAAGTTCTCAACTCGGGCAAAGAAACGCTGCAACCTCTGCGGCCGCTCGCGGGGATTGTTCAGCAAATTTGGGATTTGCCGTATCTGCTTCAGGAATTTAGCCCACCGCGGGCAGATTCCCGGCGTAACCAAGGCAAGCTGGTAGTGAACCGGCTGGTTCACTACTGGTAAAGGAGAATAAAAATGGATTCGATTGCCGACATGCTGGTCAGAATACAGAACGCGATTCGAGTGCGGGAAGAAACGGTTGATATCCCGCATTCCAGAATCAAAGAGGGGATCGCCAGGATTCTTTTGGAAGAGGGATATATCGGTAATCTGGACAGCTTTACCCGCATGAATAAAAAATTTTTGAGAATAAGATTAAAATACACCGAAGCCAAAAAGAATGTCATTGCCGGCATGAGAAGGATCAGCCGCTCCAGCCGCCGGATCTATGTCGGAGCAAATGCTCTTCCCCGGGTGCAGTCCGGATTTGGCACAGCCATTGTCACTACCACCCAGGGATTAATGACTGACGAGCAGGCGCGGGAAAAGAAGCTGGGCGGAGAGGTTATTTGCTATGTTTGGTAGGCAGGAGTAAAAAATGGGAAGAATTGGCAAAAGAATTTTAGAAATACCGAGCGGGGTAGAAATTAAAATCGAAGACGGGAAGATCTTGGTCAAAGGGCCGAATGGGACCCTGAGCCAAACTTATAAACCGGTGGTAGCAATGAAAATCGATGGCGGCAAGATCTCGACCCTTTGTGAGGCAGATGATCCCAAGGCGCGCGCCATGCATGGTTTGTATAATAGTCTGATAAAAAATATGATTGATGGAGTTACCAAAGGTTTTGAAAAAAAATTGGAAATGTCTGGAGTTGGTTACCGCGCCGCGCTGCAAGGGAAAAAGCTGCAGATCCAGATCGGGTATTCCCATCCGGTGGAAATTGATCCTCCCGCAGGGATCACTTTTGAGTTGGAGGGAGCGACCAAGATAAAAGTTAAAGGAATCGATCGGCAGCAGGTGGGTGAAATGGCGGCAGAAATCCGAAGGATTCGAGAGGTCGAGCCTTACAAAGGCAAAGGTATAAAGTACTTAGGTGAAATAGTGAGGCGTAAAGCCGGCAAAGCGGCCAAAGCGATCGGGGCAACGGGGGCTTAAAGCATGAGAAATAAAAAAACCTTAGGAACCGCACAGCGGCCCAGACTTTCCGTTTTTCGCAGCCTGAAGAATATATCGGTTCAGGTGATTGATGACAGGGCAGGCCGGACTCTGGCGGCGGCTTCGAGCATGGAGAAAAAGGCGGGAGCCAATATAGCGGCGGCGAAGCTGGTCGGGAAGCTGATCGCGGAAAGAGCCATAGCGAAGGGGATCAAAAAAGTGGTCTTTGATCGGGGAAAAGCTCTCTATCACGGGAGAGTTAAAGCGTTGGCGGAAGCGGCTCGAGAAGGAGGGTTGCAGTTCTAATGGCAGAAGCAAGAGAGATACAGGGTCAGCCGGAATTAAAGGAAAAGGTGGTTCAGATTCGCCGTGTGACCAAAGTGGTAAAGGGCGGCAAAAAAATGGGATTCAGGGCGGTGGTGGTGGTGGGAGACATGAGATCGAAAGTGGGGCTCGGCATCGGCAAGGCAGCGGAAGTGTCTGCCGCTATCCGTAAGGGAGTTGAATCGGCCAAGAAGTTGATGATCGAAGTCCCTCTAATAGCAGGGACAATTCCCCATGATGTAATAGGTGAGTATTCGGCCAGCAAGGTGGTGCTGCGCCCGGCGCCGCGCGGAACCGGTGTGATTGCGGGGGGAGCAGTGCGCACGGTGCTTGAACTCTCAGGATTGAAAAATTTAGTAGCCAAATCGATTGGATCACCCAATGCCATTAATGTCGCACGCGCTACCTTGGCGGCATTGGGTTCGCTTAAAAGGCTGGAAGTCATCACCCAGCAAAGAGGGAAGGAACCAAAAATAGATTATGTTGAAACTGAACAATCTTAAACCGGCGGAAGGTTCACGAAAGAAAAAAAAGCGGGTGGCGCGCGGGACCAGTTCCGGTCACGGCAAAACCGCCGGCCGCGGGCATAAAGGACAAAAGAGCCGCTCGGGCGGAACTAAAGGGATCCGTTTCGAAGGCGGGCAAACCCCGCTTTATCGAAGGCTTCCCAAGCGCGGGTTTAAGAATTATCCTTTTAAGAAAGAATATAATATTTTCAATCTTTCCGATCTTTCCAAGATAAAAGACCTGCCTGCCGGCAGGCAGGAGCGGAAAGGGTTGATCAAAGTATTGGGAAAAGGAGAGATCAAGGAGCCGGTGACCGTTTCAGCGCACAAGTTCAGTGCGGAAGCTAAAAAGAAAATTGAAGCGGCCGGAGGGAAAGCAGTTATATTAAATGCTTAATGTAGTTTCGGGTATTTTTAATATTGCGGACTTGAGAAAGAAATTCCTCTATACACTGGGAATGGTTATCCTTTTTCGATTAGGGGCTCACATTCCGGTGGCAGGGATTGACACCTTAAAAATGCAGAATCTTTTTGCCAAGGGGAATATTCTGGGCTTCCTGGATCTCTTTACCGGCGGGGCTTTGATGCGCTTTTCGGTGTTCGCCATGGGGATCGTTCCCTATATCAATGCTTCCATCATCATGCAGCTGCTGACGGTGGTTATTCCGCAGCTCGAGGAGCTGCAGAAAGAAGGGGAAACCGGGCGCAAGCAGATCGCAGCTTATACCCGTTACCTGACCGTGGTTTTAGCTGCCTTCCAGGCTTTCGGGATGTCGTTCTGGCTGAGAGGGATCATGCTGGAAGGGTACAATTTCCTTTTCTTTCTTGCCGGCACCGTAATCTCTCTGACCGCCGGAAGCACCCTGGTGATGTGGTTTTCTGAGCTTATCACCGAAAAAGGGATCGGGAACGGTGCCTCGCTTTTGATTTTTGTTGGTATCGTGTCACGGATTCCTTCTTATATCGGGCAAACCATTACTTTGATCCGCGGCGGCGCTTCGATTTTAGGTGTTCTTATTCTGCTAGTGGCGTTTTTGCTGATGATAGTCGCCATTGTGATCGTGCAGGAGGGTCAGCGCCGTATCCAGGTGCAGTATGCCAAGCGGATCATCGGACGCAAGATGTACGGCGGGCAGTCCACTTATATCCCGCTGAGGATCAATCAGGGAGGAGTTATTCCGATCATCTTCGCTTCCTCGGTCCTGCTTTTCCCGGCGACCATTGCCCAATTCATACCCAATCCGGCCGTTCAAAAAGTGGTGGGATGGTTCTCACCCTCGGGCGGATTATACATGTTCCTTTATTTTGCGTTAATTTTCTTCTTCACTTATTTTTATACCGCCATTACTTTTAATCCCAATGAACTGGCCGAGAACATTAAGAAATACGGCGGGTTTATTATGGGAATTCGCCCGGGAAAACCGACGGCGCAGTACCTGGAGCATACCATTTCACGTCTGACGCTGGTGGGAGCGATTTTTTTGGCTACCATTGCGGTGGTTCCCACCATCATTGAGAGTCTGACGCATATCACTTCTTTTCAGGGGTTGGGATCGACGGCGCTCCTGATCGTGGTCGGAGTCGCCCTGGACCTTGTGAGACAAATCGAGACGCATCTGGTCACGCGTCAGTATGAGGGCCTTTTGGCATGATTCTTATTTTTCTGGGACCTCCGGGTTCCGGAAAAGGAACCCAGGCCAAACTGTTGTCAGAAAGGACCAAGCTGCCTCATATTTCTTTAGGGGACATGCTGAGAGAGGAAGTCAGGCTTGGCACCGAGCTGGGGAATAAAGCTAAAGCAATAATGAACGCCGGCCGGCTGGTTCCGGATGAGATGACGATCGAGCTGACGCAAAAAAGAATTCATATGGAGGATTGCAAGTCGGGCTTTATTATCGACGGCTTTCCCCGCTCAGCGGCGCAGGCGGAGGCTTTTGACCGGATGCTGGAAGAAGATAATTTAAAGCTTAGCCGGGCCGTCTACTTCCACATTGCGGAGGCAGAAGTGATCGAGAGGCTTTCGGGGAGAAGGAGCTGCAGGAATTGCGGCGCGGTGTACCATATAAAAAACAAACGGCCGAAAGTTCCCGGCAAATGCGATCTCTGCGGCGGTGAGCTTTACCAGCGGCCGGATGATAAAGAAGAGGTGATCCGGAACCGTTTTGAGGTTTACGAAAAACAGACCCGACCCTTGATTGAACATTATCAAAAGATGGGGAAACTGGTTGAAATCGATGCCGCAGAGCCGATAGAAGCAGTATTTAATAAACTTTTGGAGGTTTTGGCGCTTGCCACGGTTCATTGATGGTAATTACTATAAAGAGTGAAGAAGAAATCGAGCTGATGCGGAAGGCGGGCAGAGTTGCGGCCGAAGTGCTGGATGAACTTCGCCGGAAAGTCAAAGCCGGAATAACTACCGAAGAACTCGATAAAATCGGGGAGAGCCTGATCCGGGAAAGGAAGGCGGAACCGGTGTTTATCGGCTATCGTGGTTATCGGCACGCGACCTGTGTATCCTTAAATGAAGAAGTGGTGCATGGCATCCCGGGGAAGAAAGTTTTGCAGGAAGGGGATATCGTGAGCCTGGATGTGGGGACGAAGGCGGAAGGTTACTGCGGAGATACGGCGGCAACTTTTCCGGTCGGGAAAATTTCCGCAAAAGCAGAAAAACTGCTGAGGGTGGGAAAAGCGGCCTTGCAGGCGGGTATCCGCCAGGCACGAGCCGGGAATCATCTGGGCGATATTTCGCATGCCATTGAGAAGCAGGCGGAGAAAAACGGGTTTTCAGTGGTGCGCGAACTTTACGGGCACGGTCTGGGCCGGGACCTGCACGAAGACCCGCTGATCCCAAATTATGGTAAACCGGGTGAAGGGATCGAACTTAAGCCGGGAATGGTGCTGGCAATTGAGCCGATGGTAAATGCGGGAGGATGGAAGATCCGAACGCTGGCGGATGGTTGGACGGTGGTTACCGAGGACGGGAGCCTTTCCTGCCATTTTGAGCATACGGTGCTGGTAACGGAAGACGAACCTGAGGTGTTGACTTGGTTAAAGATAAAGATGTAATTGAGCTTGAGGGTGAAATAACGGAAGCGTTGCCCAGCGCGCTGTTTCGGGTAAAACTGGAAACCGGACAGCTGATTCTGGCGCACGTTTCAGGAAAAATCCGGAAGCATTTCATTCGGATTCTTCCGGGGGATAAAGTTAAGGTGGAGCTCTCTCCCTATGATCTGACCCGGGGAAGAATCACCTATCGGATGAGATGAGGTATTTAAAATGAAGGTAAGATCATCGGTAAAGAAAATATGCGAAAAATGTAAGATCGTCCGGCGCCGGGGCCGGGTATACGTTCTTTGTGAAAATCCGAAGCACAAACAGCGTCAAGGCTAAAAAGGGGGAATAAATGGTACGATTAGCGGGCGTGGATTTGCCGCCGAATAAGAGGGTAGAAATCGGACTCACCTATATTTTTGGCATCGGGCCGTCCCTCAGTCATGAAATACTGGGAAAAGCAAAAGTTGATCCGGGCCGGAGAGTCAAAGATCTCAGCGATGCCGAAATGATAGCTATCCGTGATGTTATGAAGGATTATCGGCTGGAAGGAGATTTAAGGAAAGATATTTCTATGGCCATCAAGCGTTTGATCGATATAGGTTCTTATCGCGGCTCGCGGCACCGCCGGGGGCTTCCCGCCCGCGGTCAGCGCACCCGGACCAATGCCCGCACTAAACGGGGCAAGAGAAAGACAGTGGGATTGGGCAAGAGAAAAGAAGAAAAGAAGATAGAGGAGTAAAATATGGCAGAAATCAAGACTAAATTGAAGAAGAAAAAAGAGAAGAGAAAAGTTCCCTCGCTGGGGGTGGCCAACATTAACGCTACTTTTAATAATACGATCATATCCATCGCCGATCCTACCGGCGGAGTGGTGGCCTGGGCTTCGGCGGGGAACGTGGGATTCAAAGGGACCAAAAAGGGGACTCCCTTTGCCGCATCTTTGGCGGCAGAAAAAGCAGCCGCCAAGGCGCTGGAAGCCGGTGTGAGAGAAGTTAACGTTCTAGTCAAGGGTCCGGGAGCGGGGCGGGAAACTGCTATTCGTTCCCTGCAGGCTGCGGGGCTGGAAATTAATTCCATCAAGGACGTGACCCCCATCCCGCATAATGGATGCCGACCGCCCAAAAGGAGAAGAGTTTAATGGGCCGACATATTCAAGCCATCTGCCGATTGTGCCGCCGGGAGGGCGAAAAATTGTTTTTAAAAGGCGAGAAATGTTTTACCGAGAAGTGCCCGGCAGCGCGGCGCTCTTATCCGCCGGGTCAGCACGGCAAGCTTCCGGTGCGGGTCTCGGAGTATCAGATTCGTTTGCGGGAAAAGCAGAAAGCCAGGAGGATTTATGGCCTGGTGGAGCGGCAGTTTGCCAATTATTTTGAGCGCGCCTCAGCGCGCAGCGGCGCTACCGGAGAAAAATTATTGGAATTGTTGGAGAGAAGATTGGATAATGTAGTTTATCGTCTGGGCTTCGCTACTTCGCGGCAGGCGGCGCGCCAGATGGTGAGGAATGGCGGTGTGCTGGTAAACGGCAGGAAAGTGAATATCCCGTCTTTTGAAGCAAAAGCGAACGATGCGATCAGGATAAGTCCGAAAATAGAAAGTTTGGCAAAAGCAGCGCTGGAAAAGTTTCCGGACCGGCAGACGCCAAGCTGGCTTTCCCTGTCGGGCGAAGTCGAAGGCAAGGTTTTGTCGATTCCTCGAAGGGATGAAATCGATATTGCGATCGAAGAAAATCTAATTGTTGAATATTATTCACGTTAAGGAGGAGTTAAAAAATGGTGACAATCGGAGAGAAACCTTGGGTCAGGGTAGCTGAACTTTCGGATAAATTCGGGCAATTTGTGGTAGAGCCGCTTCCGCGCGGCTACGGATCGACGCTGGGCAATTCCCTGCGGAGAGTTCTGCTTTCTTCGCTTCCGGGGGCGGCGGTTACCGCGATGAAAATTGAGGATGTGCCGCACGAGTTTTCCACCATTCCGGGCGTCAGGGAAGATGTCCTGCATATCATATTGAATTTAAAGGAAGTGGTGATAAGATCCCATGCTGATCAATCCAAGCTGGTTACGCTAAAAGCCAAGGGGGAGGGGGAAGTTAAAGCGGGCGATATCAAACATGATGCGGAAATTGAGATCATTAACCCGGATACCAAGATCGCGACCCTGGGAAGCAGCGGGAAATTGAATATGGAACTGATCATTGAACGCGGCCGGGGGTACGTTTCGGCCGAGCGCAACAAGAAGCCGAATTTGCCGGTCGGTTTTATAGCAACCGATTCCATCTTCACTCCGGTTTTAAAAGTAAATCTTGCCACCGAAGAAGTAAGGGTGGGGCAGGAGATCAATTACGATCGGCTGGTGCTTTCGGTCTGGACCAACGGCAGCATCAAACCGGACGAGGCGGTGAAAGAAAGCGCTAAAATCCTGGGGCGGCATATCGATCTTTTCATTCACCTGGGGGAAAAAGCGGAAGCCCTGGGACTGGAACCGGAGAGGAGAGAAGAAATCCCGGCGTCGGCCTTAGAAATGAGCATCGAAGACCTGGAACTTTCTTCCCGTTCGCTGAACTGTCTTAAAAAAGCCGGCATTAAGACGGTGGGTGAGCTTATTGCCAATTCCGAGGCCGAGCTGATGAAATTCAAGAATTTTGGCACCAAGTCTTTGACCGAAGTGCGCAACAAACTGGCGGAATACAAGCTGGCGCTCAAAGGAGAGAAGACAGCGTGAGACATCGATACGGGAATAGAAAGCTGAGCCGGGCAACCGACCAGAGATTGGCTATGCTTCGGTCAATCGTCAGAGCCCTTTTTATAAATGGAAAGGTGGAGGTGACAGCGACCCGCGCCAAGGAAGCGCGCCGGATGGCGGAGAGATTGATCACAGCGGTAAAGAAAAACGATTTAAATGCGCGCCGCAAGCTGGAAAGCGCGCTGGCCGAAAAAAAACTGGTCACCAGGATTTTCAAAACCATTCCCGAAAGGTTTGAAGGGCGGGCAGGCGGCTATACCCGGATAACAAAAACCGGATTCAGGCTGGGGGACGCGGCCCCCAAAGCCATGCTGGAACTGATATAAGGATTAAAATGAAAAGGAATAAGACCATTTTTATGAAAGCGGAAGATGTGAAAAGACAGCATTATTTGGTTGATGCTTCCGGCAGAGTATTGGGAAGGCTGGCTTCCAAGGTTGCCGTTTATCTGCGCGGCAAGCACAAGCCGATTTTCACTCCTCAGACCGATTGCGGAGATTTTGTAGTGATTGTAAACGCGGATAAAATTAGAGTGACGGGAAAAAAGCTTAAGGACAAAACTTACTTTACCCATTCCGGTTTTCCGGCGGGAGACAAAATATTGAATTATGAGAAAATGATGGCCAAACAGCCGGAGAAGGTGGTTCAGCTGGCGGTGACGGGGATGCTTCCTCACAATCGTCTGGGGGCAAAAATGTTGAAGAAATTAAAAATATTCCGGGGCGAGCGGCCGGAATACAGCAAATGGTCAAAATTAGAGGTGTAAATAATGGCAGAATCACGTAAAAAGGCTACCAAGAAAACAGCTGCTCCGAAAGAAAAAGCAGCGCCGAAGAAAAAGAGAATAAAACCGGTTGCGGTACCGGAAGAGACAGCCGAAGCCAAGCTGGAGGCGAAAGTCGAAGCGCCGCCGCCGGCTCCCCGACCGGAGAAAAAAATCAAACCGCCAAAAGTTACCGTTCCGAGGTACTATGGGACGGGAAGACGCAAGGAAGCCATCGCCAAAGTCTGGTTAACGTCGGGTTCCGGGAAAATTTTACTTAATGATAAACCGGCTTCCGATTATCTTTGCAGACGCAAATTGCTTGAATTTCAAATTAACCGTCCTTTTGATGTCACCAAGACCTCCGGCAGCTATGACGTTTTCGCCAATGTTTATGGCGGCGGCGTTCCCGGTCAGGCGATGGCGGTAAGTTTAGGGATCTCCCGGGCTTTAGTTGAGCTCAATCCCGACTTTAAAGTTCTCTTGAAAAGGGAAGGGTTGCTAACGCGCGACCCGAGAATGAAAGAGCGAAAGAAATACGGCTTGAAGCGCGCACGCCGGGCCTTCCAGTACACCAAGAGGTAAGGAGAAATATCATGCCGATTGGACCGTTCAGTCGAGAGCGCCATTACGAAGATTTTATAAAACCGAAAAAGATCGAAGAAGGCGGGGTCATCCGGCTTACGGGTAAGTTTCTCTTGGATCACGAAGATGAAGTCATCGGCCTGGTGAAACACCACGGTCAGGCCGCCGAACAAAAAAATCCTCAGCATCGCATTACCAAGATCGAAAAAGTAAATGGCGGAATCATAGTGGAGACATCAGAGCATAATCTTGCCGTACATATAGGAAAAGCTCTGCATCACGCCTACAAAGGCGAACACGTCTATAAATTTCTAAAGGGCGAGAAGTTTGTCGAAGTAGATTGGAAAAGAGATTAAGAAAGGGGCAGCATTTATGGCCAGAAAAATGATTAAATATAATTTGATGATACCCGGTCCTACGCCGATTCCGACGAGGATTTTGGCGGCGATGAACCATGACATGATCGGGCATCGCGGCCCGCTCTTTTCGGCGGTCATGAAAGAGGTTATGGAAGGGCTAAAATGGGCTTACGAGACCAAGAACGATATTTTTGTCTATCCCTGTTCGGGAACGGGCGGGATGGAGGTTGCCGCGGTCAATACTCTTTCGCCGGGCGACAAAGTGATTGTCCTCAACATCGGGAATTTCGGCTCTCGCTGGGCCAAGATCTGCAAGGCCTACGGCGCCGAGGTCAATGATGTTAAGTTCGAGCGCGGCAAACCGGCCGATCCCAAGATTTTGGAAGCGGAATTGAAAAAGGGTCCGGTCAAAGCGGTATTTTTCCAGCAGAATGAGACCTCGACCGGCGTTCTAAACGACGTGGAAACGCTGGCAAAAACCGTCAGAAAACTGCAGCCGGAAGCATTGATTTTAGTTGATGCGGTCTCAGGTATGATGGCGGCGCCGCTCAAAACCGACGAATGGGATCTGGATGTAGTGGTTTCCGGTTCCCAGAAAGCTTTCATGGTCCCGCCCGGAGTGGCAGCAGTTTCGATCTCTGCCCGTGCCTGGAAAGCTTACGAAAGTTCCAAATGTTCCAAACACTACTGGGACTTTGGTTTGATGAAAGCCGAGGCTCCCAAAGGCCATACTTATACCACTCCTCCCGAATCCTTAATTTTTGGCATGCGCGAAGGGCTAAAGATGCTGCAGGAAGAGGGGAGAGAGAATGTTCACGCCCGGCACAAAGCGAATCGTGATCTGGTCAGGACCGCTTTTAAGGCCCTGGGATTAAAATTATTAGCTGAGGATAGCTGCGCTTCACCGGCGGTAACCGCCATTTTTCCGCCGGAGGGAATCGACGGAGAAAAAGTACGCGAGGCGATGCGCGAAGAATTTAACGTTGAAGTCGCTCCGGGACAATCAGAATTGAAGGGAAAGATCTTCCGGATTGGCCATCTTGGCTATGTGGAAGCGCTGGACATAATCGGCGCGATCGCGGCAGTCGAGGTCCTCTTCAAGCGGATGGGGGCCAAGCTTCCTTTCGGCGCCGGCGTCAAAGCGGCGATGGAGCTGTTTTAATCCCCAATTTCTCCAGAATTTCACCGGCGATATGCATGGTGTGTTCTTCTGGGAATCTACTCGCTTTTTGTAATATTGGAATAAAAGGTCTAAGGATATAAGCCCTGCTTTCTGCAATAAAAGAGAAAGCTTGCATGATGTTAACCACCACCGCTACCTCATCTGTTGGATCGTCAATCTTTCTGGTTTGATTTTTATCCATTAATTCTTTTAGTCTTTGCGCCAGGAGGGGAATCGCTGGCCGAATGGACTCAGAATATTCTTTTCCTAAAAATCCGATAAATTGAATACAGGTTCTTTGTAATTCTTGGTCGCCATCCGAATTTATAAATAAATTCATTAAATTAGGCACCGCCGACTTTGCGGTTCTAAGAATTTCCCTGGCTGCAGATATTTCTTCGGCGGTTGGCATCTCTTCTTTGCCATAAATGCGACTTCGGCCAGCCCGGTTAACCAAATACAAATCATATACTAAATCGGATAGTATCTTTTTTATGTTTGTTTTGGGAAGTGCTGGTAGATTTCTCCAAAAAAAACTCCAACCATCATTTGCTCTTCTATTACACCATGTCATCAGGTTATTTAAATGCGTCTGCAATGAAGCGGGGGAAGTTAATCTGGTCATAATATTAATCCGTCTTTTGAATTTGTTTATTTATCGGTGTCATTTAACCGGAATTTCATCGCGCAGCGGAAAAATTATTGTGCATTTTGAATGCTCGATAAAAATCGATTATTATCTGAGCTAGCTTGATTCTCATCTGAGGAAGCACTAAATTCAATCAGGGCTGTTGGTTTACCTGCCGTATAGAAATTCGGTTCGTCACTGGTAGCCCTTCCACAAACTTCTTCATATTGTTCAAATAAAGGAAGATATGCTTTATCACGCCTAAGTGTTCCGACCGTTGGTCCTGACGAAGAAATTATATCCAGCGGTTCATCTGCGCTTCTTTTTCCACCCTGATATTGCCCTAAAAAATTCCCATCGGGTTGGAGAATAAAAACTTCCGCACCCCCCGGTTGTTCATAACTAATGCCATCATAGAAAAATATCTCTTCGTAGAGGTCGCTTTTAGCCCCATCGCTTTTATAAAGAGGAGAAGTTGGAGAGCCAACAAAATGGCCAGAATTGCTAAAACCAACTATTTTATCTTCCAACAAGATCGGATTAAGCAACTGATAGAGCGCTGCTTCCGGCTTATCTTCCGGTAAACTGAAATATCCGATGACTTTATTATTTGCTGTTACTTCATAAATTCGGAAGGAATGTTTTCCTTCACAAAAAGCAGTAGCGAGACGCAAATTGTGTTTCTTTGCATCATAGGGATGTGTCGGTAGATCCGTGGTATGTAGATTTTGCAATGCTTGAAAAAGTTCCGTCTTTGATGCAAGCGATTCTCTTGCAGTTCCTAAACTTCTATTTTGGATATTCTCAGATAGAATTTGTATTTTCTGTAATGTCTCTTGAAGCCTTTTTCTTTCGCTAACATCGCTTTTAGTTAAAAAAGAAGAAGCATCCGGTGCCGGGGTTTGATGAGGTGTCCAATTTTTAGAGCACTCTTTTGCAAGAAGCGCGCAACCAAAGAGGGCCGCAGCTGCACCAATTCCGAGAAAGATTGGCTTTTTGAGTTTGGAAGAGTTGGATCTTCCTTGAAGCCCTATTTCTGGCTTTATCATGTTGTTTTACTTCTTGGCTCTCTCTGCCTGCCTGGTAGATAGGTCATCTGTCTATAAATATTATCGAGCAATACCGGACTAGATTTCATTTGATTTGTGTGAAAATGGAGTGATAGAATCAGTTCGTGAAGAATATCAAACTGACCCTCCAATATGATGGGACAAACTTCTCCGGCTACGAACTCCAGCCGGGTAAGCGGACTATCCGCGGCGAGATCGAGCAAGCCCTCAGAAAGATTTTTAAGCATAAGATCAGCATTGTTAGTTCATCCCGCACCGATGCCGGAGTTCATGCCCTAAGTAATGTTATAAACTTTAAAATAGATTCTTCCATCCCGACCTCAAAGTTGCCCCAGGCACTAAATTCTTGTTTGCCTGAAGATATTCAAATCCTGAAGGCGGAGGAAAAGGGAAAGGGTTTCAATGCCCGCTTTGATAGTGAGAGCAAAGAATATGAGTATCTAATCTATAATGCCCCCATATTAAATCCGCTTTTTCGAAGATTTGTCTGGCAGGTGAAACCAAAGCTAGATCTTTCCGCTATGCGTAAAGCGGCCAAAATTCTCGTCGGCAAACACGATTTTTCTTCCTTTTGCGCCAGTGGGGGAGATGATAAGAATTTTGTCCGGATAATACATTCATTGGTCATTGGTCATTGGTCATTGGTCATTTGGGGCAAACAGAAAGTCAAAGTTATCAGAATAAAAGTTAAGGGGAACGGCTTCCTTTACAAAATGGTTCGCAACCTGGTCGGGACACTGGTTGATGTTGGGTTGGGAAAGATTGGGCCTCTTAAAGTCAAGGAAATCCTTGATGCGAAAGACCGGAGATTAGCGGGGAAAACAGCTCCGTCAAGAGGGCTTTGTCTCCTTAAAGTGAATTATTGAAGGGAAACCTGCGAATGAACTTCGCGGTTTCCAGAATTATGATATAATTTAAGTGTTTTAAGGAAACCGAGACGTTTAGTCTCAGGTTTCCGCGAGAAAGGAGCAAAACATGAAAATTTTAGCTTCAGATAAGGTAGCGGAGGAAGGATTAAAGCTTTTTAGAAATGCGGGGTTCGAGGTTGATTCGAAAACAGGTTTGCCGGAAGAAGAATTAATTAAAATAATTCCGGAATATGATGCTCTTATCGTTCGTTCTGAAACGAAGGTCACTCCTAAAATTATTGAAGCGGGGACCAATCTAAAAATCATCGGCAGGGCAGGGGTCGGAGTAGACAATATTGATCTCCCGACCGCCACTAAAAACGGCGTTATTGTTGTCAATTCACCTGAAGGAAACACCGTCGCTGCGGCGGAGCATACCTGGGCCATGCTGCTTTCGATGGCCCGTCAGATCCCGCAAGCGCATGGAAAACTAAAGGCCGGAGTTTGGGATAAGAAATCTTTCAAGGGGGTTGAAGTGCTCAATAAAACGCTGGGCGTCCTCGGTCTTGGCAAGATTGGACGCCGGGTTGCTTCCTATGCCCTGGGGATGGGGATGAGAGTGATCGCTTACGATCCTTTTGTCACCGCGGATTATGCCAAGAGCCTGGGAGTTGAAACAAAAGATCTGGAGGGAGTGGTAAAAGAGGCGGATTTTATTACGCTCCACGTTCCAAAAACCAAAGAAACCGCCGGCGTGATCAATGCCGATATGATCGCGAAGATGAAGAAAGGAGTGAGAATCGTTAATGTTGCCCGCGGCGGGATCATTGATGAAAAAGCGCTGTATGAAGGCCTGAAAAGCGGGCAGGTGGCAGCGGCGGCACTGGATGTGTTTGACAAAGAACCCCTTACAGCCGATAGTCCTCTGCTGACTTTAGACAACGTTGTAGTTACACCGCACCTGGGAGCTTCCACGGTTGAAGCCCAGGTCAATGTCGCGATCGATGTGGCCGAACAAATTATTGAAGTGCTTAAGGGTGGGGCGGCCCGCTCGGCGGTCAATATTCCATCCATGAAACCGGAACTGATCGCCCCGGTAAGACCTTATATGAGTATTGCGGAAAAACTGGGCAGCCTGGCGGCTCAGATCGTTAAAGGAGCCATTTTAAAGGTAGAAGTTGAATACTCGGGGGAGGTGGCTGAAAACGACGTTTCTCCGCTCACCACTACGGTATTAAAAGGTCTCTTGACCCCGATTCTGGACGTTAAAGTTAATTTTGTTAACGCTCCACTGGTGGCTAAGGAGCGGGGGATCGAAATTATGGAAAGCAAGCGCAAAGAGATCAAAGATTTTGCCAGCTTGATTCTCTTGAGGGTTAAAACCGAGAAAGAAATGCGGGAAGTCGGCGGTACTATTTTTGTTGGAGCGGGGGATCGTCTGGTTTTAATCGATGGTTATCGAGTGGATATTGTTCCGCAGGGTTACATCCTGATTCTTCAAAATATCGATAAACCCGGGATGATCGGCAAAGTCGGGACCTTCCTGGGGCAAAATAGCATCAATATCGCGACCATGGACGTGGGGCGCATCAAGATCGGAGAAAAAGCGGTCATGGTCTTAAATATTGATAACCCGGTCACTGACACCATGGTCGAGGGGCTGATCAAGATCGAAGGGATCTTCGGCGCGACTTTAGTCAAAATATAAAGTTGGTTTTGCCTGCCTTATCGAATAGGGATCGATAGTATGAACGGAATATCCTTCGTAATGCAGTCCTTCTTTAGCGGCGATCTCATTTCCCATTTTATCTAATTTTTCTCTCTCTTCCTGGAGGGTCACATCGATGGTGAAGGGAAGCACTTTTTTTATGGTACATTCACTGGTTCGCATCAGCACCACCTCCTGGTATTACACCTTGACAAGTTCTCCTTCCGCTTTAAGCTTCTGATAAACCGCGACCAGCTTTTCCTGGGTGGCGGCGGGAACTTCTTCGTAGTGGGAAAATTTATAGGTATAGTTGCCGCGGCCATGGGTAAAAGAGCGCAGGTCGGTCGCATATTTGGTAAGCTCGCCCAGGGGGACCAGAGCAGCGACTTTATCACTTTCGATGGTATTGATTTTTCCGCGGCGTTTATTGAGATCGCCGGTCACATCTCCGATAAACTCGGGGGGCGCGTAAGTGGTGATTTCCACGATCGGCTCCAGCAAGATCGGGCGCGCCTCCTGGAAGATCTTTTTGAAACCCATGGAAGCGGCGATCTTGAAAGCCATATCGGAAGAGTCGACTTCATGATAGGAACCATCGAATAATGTTACTTTGACATCGACCACCGGATAGCCGGCAATGACCCCTCCTTGCATGGCTTCGCGGATTCCCTTTTCCGCCGAAGGAATGTAGTTTTTGGGAATAGCGCCGCCGACAATTTTATCTGCAAATTCAAATCCCTTCCCGCGGGGGAGGGGCTCGATTTCCAGCCAGGTGTCTCCGTACTGGCCGCGGCCGCCGGTCTGCTTCTTGTATTTTCCCTGGCCCTTGGCCTTCCCCTTGATAGTCTCCTTGTAAGGAATGCGGGGAGCACCGGTTTCCACTTCGACCCCGAATCTCTCTTTTAATTTGGCTAAAATAATTTCTAAATGGATGTCTCCCATCCCGTAAATAACGCTTTCCTTGGTTTCAGGATCATAATGCATTTTGAAGGTGGGATCTTCGTGCATAAAGGAATTCAATCCGAGCGCCATTTTTTCCTGGTCGGCTTTGCTCTTTGGTTTTACCGAAAGGGAGGCGACCGGTTCGGGATAATTAACTCTGGGCAGCTCCCTGGCATTATTTTTATCGCAGAGGGTGTCGCCGGTACCGGTATTTTTCAGTTTGGGCAGAACCGCGATATCGCCGGCAGAGATGGAAGGGAGGTCGATCTTGGTTTTGCCGCGCAGGGTTGAGATCTGCCCGATCCTTTCATCTTTACCCTTGCTGGCGTTGAAAACAGAGGAAGAAGGTTTAATCTCCCCGGAATAGACCCGGATAAAACTTAATTCGCCGACGTGGGGTTCGATCATGGTTTTAAAAACAAAAGCGCTCAGTCCGCTGCCGCTGGTCTTTGCCGGCGGCAACAATTCAATGACATCATTTAATAGCTCTTCAATACCGATCTCCTTGACGGATGAAGCGCAGAGAATAGGGATGATTTTTCCGGATCCAATCCCGGCCTTGATGGCGGCAACAATTTCCGCTTCGGGTATCTCTTTGTTTTCCAAATAATCGTTTAAGATGGTATCATCCACCTCAGCGGTGGCTTCGATCAACATTTCCCGGTAGCGATTATAATCATCTTTGACTTCAGCGGGAACGCCATCCGGTTTAAGCAGATTGTAGATTCCTTTGAAATTGGCCTCACTACCGATGGGGATGTGAATCGGCACCAGCTGTTTGCCCAGCTTTTTACGGGCTATTTCCACTTTGCCTGAGAAATCAGACTGGTTTTTGTCCAGCTTGGTGATGACGACAATTTTGGGAAGATTTAATTGATTCGCCTGCTGCCAGAGCGAGTCGATCCCGACCCCGATGCCTGAAACGGCGTCGATAACAGCCACCACTCCTTCAACGACGCTCAAGGCCGAGTAAACTTCACCGGCAAAATCAACATAACCCGGCGTATCAATAAAATTGATCTTATGGTCTTTCCACTCCAGCGGGAGGAGCGAAGCATGAATGCTGATTTTACGCTTGACCTCTTCGGGATCAAAGTCGCTGACGGTGTTGCCATCAGAGACTTTGCCCAGGCGCGAGATGGCGCCAGCTTTGTAGAGGAGAGCTTCAGTCAGAGAGGTCTTCCCAGTTCCACCGGATCCGATGATTGCCACATTGCGAATCTTATCGGCAGGATAGGATTTCATGCTATAATTAAGTATAACAAATTATTTTCAAAGTTGCAACCATATTAGAACATGCCTTTTTTAAATTGGTTTAAGCAGAAAAAGGTGGGGCTGGTCCTGGGTGGCGGGGTGGCGCGCGGGATCGCACACATTGGCGTCCTCAAGGTCTTGCACACTTACCATGTCCCGATCGATTACATTGCCGGAACTTCTTCCGGCAGTATTGTCGGAGCGGCCTATGCCTCCGGCATGGATATCGGCTTAATAGAGCAGGTGGCGCTTCGCATCCGCTGGTCAGATTTTTTAAAATTCTCGTTCTTTCAGCCCGGTTTTATTTCCGCCAAAGCGATAGAAGAATTTGTTGAAAAGTATATTGGTGGGAAAAAGATCTCAGAGCTAAAAATCCCTTTTGCGGCGGTTGCAACCGATCTTATATCCGGCAGCGCAGTTGTACTTGATGAAGGAAAAGTCACCAGTGCCGTTGCGGCCAGCGCCGCCTTTCCCGGTTTCTTTGCGCCGGAGGAAATTGGGGGCCATATGCTGGTAGACGGCGGTATTGCTTCCAACGTCCCGGTAGCCGCGGTGCGAAATATGGGAGCAGAATTTGTGATTGCTTCGGATGTTATACCCAAAAAATACGTTAGCGCTTTTCCCCGCGACCCGCTTCAAGTATTCAGCCGTTCCTTGGACATAATTCTAAAGAAACTGAGTTCTGAGGAAGCCCATAAAGCCGATGTTTTGATCGAGCTCGAGATGGAAGAAGACATCTGGCAGATCGATCTTCATAAAGCAAAAAAGCTGATCACTGCCGGAGAGGTGGCGGCGCACCGCGTGATCAATAAGATCAGGCGATCCTTAGGGCTTCGATCCTAGAGTTGAGCGAGGAGCGGGGGATGCCCAGCATTTTTGCCGCCTGAGAACGATTTTGCCCGCTTTCTGCCAGAGCTTTTATAATTAGGTTTCTTTCATATTCTTCCAGGGATTCCCGCAGAAAACCGGCTGGCTCTTCTTTTACCGCCATTATAAGTTCTGTGGTCACTCCGGGGAGGGGAACATCTTTTTCGCTGATAACGTTATCGTTGGAGAGAACCACCATGCGCTCGATTATATTTTGCAGCTCTCTTACATTTCCCGGCCAGTCATAGTTTATAAACATTTGAAGCACTTTAACATCCAGGCCTTTAATTTTCTTGTTCAATTCCTTATTGAATTTGTCCAAGAAATACTCAACAAAAAGATGGATATCTTCTTTTCGTTCACGCAGCGGAATAAGATCAATGGGAATAACATTCAATCGATAATAAAGATCGTGGCGAAATTTCCCTTCGTCAATGGCTTTTTTAAAATCAATATTGGTGGCCGAAATGATGCGCGTGTCAACCGGGATCCCTTTTTCTCCTCCGAGGCGCTCGATTATTTTATCTTCCAATACCCGCAGCAGTTTGGCCTGCATCGGAGCCGACATGCATCCGATTTCATCCAGGAAAAGGCTGCCGCCGTCAGCCAGTTCAAACCTACCCAGTCTTCGCTCCAGCGCTCCGGTAAAAGAGCCGCGCTCGTGCCCGAAGAGTTCCGATTCCAAAAGATTTTCCGGAATGGCGGCACAGTTGACCGCGACAAAAGGTTTGTGAGCACGCTTGCTTTTCTTGTGAACGGCGCGCGCCACCAGTTCTTTGCCGGTGCCCGATTCACCGTTAATCAATACGGTGCTGTCAGTTTGAGCCACCCGATCAATCAGCTCATATATCCTTTTCATGCCCGGGGTTTGGCCAATAAGGTCGCAGTAAGCGGAGGCTTGCTTCAGAGTTTCCTTTAGATAAAGGTTCTCCTTGACCAGCGCCCTTTTTTCTAAAGCTTTTTCAATGCAAATCATCAACTCTTTTACATCAAAAGGTTTAGTGATGTAATCCAGGGCGCCCAGTTTCATTGCCTCCACCGCCGAAGCGATATCTTTAGAGGCGGTTACCATGATCACTTCCAGTTCGGGTTCCTGCTTTTTTATCTCTTTGAGGACTTCCAAGCCGTCCAGCTTGGGCATTTTAATATCCAGCAGGACCAGAGCAACTGATTTGTTTTTAAGGATCTCAAACGCTTCGGAACCGGTGAGCGCAGTCAGGAGGTTGTAATTTTTTGAAAGGATGGAACGGAAAGTCTCCAGCATATCGGCTTCATCATCCACCGCCAAAATGAAGGGCTTTTGGCTGTTCATACAAATAATATTTTACCACATTTTGGGAATCGGGTCAAAATTTATGGTAAAATTATCTTGATGAGCTTTTACCAAGGGACGCTGCTTTTTTCTGCGGTTGCTCCGGTTGGTTTTGCGGTCTTTGTATTTTTACAGGGCAGGCGAAAACTTCCGAATCTTACCCTGGCGCTGTTCTCGCTTAATGTTAGCGCATGGTTTTTTGCGCAATTTTTTAGGGAAATCGCGGTTTCAAAGGAAATGGCGCTTTCCTGGAGCCGGGCGAATATCGCCAGCGCCATTTTTATCCCGATTTTTTACTTGCTTTTTATTCTGGCTTTTATCGATCAGCTGAAGAAGAATAAATTTCTTTTGGGCATCAGCTTTATTATCGGGGGAATTCTGCTTTTCTTGGATTTTACTCCTCTGCTGGTGAAAGAGGTTGCTCCCCGGTTTTCCTTTAACTTCTACACCATTCCAGGAATAATCTACCCCTTCTTTGTCTTTCATGTAGTGCTGTTTTTTGGGTTTGGGTTTTCTAAACTTTACCATTTTATGAAGGCCGCTACCGGGGCGGCTAGAAATCAGGCGCTTTATTTGTCGGCTGCTTCGCTGGTAGCGTTTTCCGGAGGACTAACCGCTTTTTTTCCGGTTTTTAATGTTAATTTCCCGGTCCTCAGCCATATTTCTTTCCCGCTTTACATAGCGATTACAAGTTATGCCATCGTCAAACATAAGCTGCTGGATATCAATATTATCTTTCGCGAAGGATTGATTTATTCAGCTTTGACCGTTTGCTTTGCGGGTTTTTACGTATCGGCTATCTTGTTGGCGAATCGCATCTTTCAGGGGCTGACTCGTTTTAACGAATATACCGCAGCGTTAATTGTGGTTTTCACTTCGGTACTGGTTTTTCAGCCTCTTAGAGATAGAGTTCAGCAAGCGGTGGACCGCGTGTTTTTCAAGGGCAGTTATTATTACCAGAAAACCATCAGCGATCTTTCGGCAGAGAACCTCAAGCTCTATCGCAGTCTAATGCAGACGGATAAATTGGCGGCGCTGGGGACCATTGCGGCGGGCATGGCGCATGAGATTAAAAACCCTCTGGCTTCCATCAAGGGATTGACGCAGGTTCTGCCGGAGAATCTGGAGGATGCGGAATTCATCCGGAAATATTCTGAGATTGTTCCCCGCCAGCTGGACCGCATCAACCGCATCGTGGAAGATCTTTTGGATTTTGGCCATCCCAAGAAGTTGGCGGTGGAGGAGGTGGATGTGGCCAAAGTTTTGGAAGAAACTTTGAGGTTGGTTGAAAACCAATTTCGGAAGTCGAATATCGAGATCGAAAAGAAGTTCAACGCCGTTCCTCTTATTCATGTTGATACCGAAAAAATCTCCCAGGCATTTTTAAATATAATTTTGAATGCCATGCAAGCGATGCCTAAAGGCGGCTGCTTAAAACTCAAAGCTCAATGCTCAAGCCCCCAAAATGTCATTATCGAAATATCTGATACCGGGGAAGGGATTCCGGAGGATAAGCTTCATAACATTTTTGATCCTTTCTTTACCACCAAGGAAACCGGCAGCGGGATGGGATTGGCGGTAACTTACCGGATTGTTAAGGAGCATGAGGGAGAAATTGGGGTTGAAAGCGAGATCGGGAAAGGGACGACTTTTAAAATATGCCTGCCTATAAGACCAAAGCCATCAGCCTGAAGAACGCCCCCTTTGCGGAGGCGGATAAATTGGTGACCCTGTTTACCCGGGAGCATGGTAAAATTAAAGTGGTCGCCAAGAGCGCCCGCCGGGTGCCTTCGCGCTTCGGGGGGAGGGTGGAGACCTTCACCTATGCGGATTGCTTTATTGTGAAGGGGAAATCGCTGGACATCCTTTCACAATGCGAAGTGATAGAGTCTTTTCAGGAAGTGAGAAACGATCCGACTACTTTGAAAATCGGCTTCTATTTTTTGAAACTGATCGATGCCGGAACGGTGGAAGGGCAGGGGAATCCGGAGCTTTTCGATCTTTTGCTGAAAGGACTTTTGAGGTTGAAGCACAAAGAAAATTTGTCGAAAATTGAGACCGCGTTCGAGAAGGCCTTTATGCGATTGGAAGGGATCTACCGTGAAGGGATTGAGCCCAAATATCATTTGAGCGAACATATGGGGATAGACTTAAGAAAATGGTAGAAGCCATGCCTGCCGGCAGGCAGGAGAAGAAAATAGGATTTGGTGCGGTTTTTTCAAATTTTGGTTTTATGCTGCTCTGGCTGGGGCAGTTGACCTCCCAGCTGGCGGACCGGGTATTTGTCTATGTGTTGATGGTCATCGTTTATCAGTCGACCCATTCTAACCTGGGAGTGTCTCTGCCGCTCCTGGCCTTTGGCATCCCTTCCGTTCTGGTCTCGCCCTGGGCGGGGATCATGGTCGACCGGCTTGACCGCAAAGGCATACTGGTGGTTTCTGATGTGATCCGCGGCTTTTTGATACTGCTGCTCATCCCCTTAATTTCTTATTCGCTGGCATGGATATTTTTGATCGCCCTCCTGGTTTACACCGCGGCCCAATTTTTCTCTCCCGCCGAGAGCTCTTCCATACCGGAACTGGTTGAGAAACATAATCTGATCGTGGCCAATTCACTTTTTATGATTACCTGGATGGCTTCGTCAATCATTGGATTTGGACTGGGAGCTCCCATTGTGAACCTGCTGGCGGAAAAAGGGACCCTGGTCTCTTCTTCGGTTTTATATTTTGTTTCGGCCGCTGCCATTATTTTGATCCCTATCAAAGCCAGAGAAATTGTAAAAAAGAAAAGTCAGGTCCTGAACGATCTCCGTATCGGTTTTGAATTTATCAGGAGGAATAAAATTGTCCGTTATTCTTTATTTAAATTGTTCGTAGCTGCTTCCGCATTGGCAACTCTTTCCCTGCTGGCGATCTCTTATGCCAGCAACATTTTGGGGATCGGGGAAAGGAACTTTGGTTATTTGATTATTGCAGCCGGGATAGGAATGCTGCTCGGCATGGTTACCCTGGAGAAACTGCGCCATTATCTTAAAATGGGAACTATCGTGGTATCAAGCTTTATTGTTTCCGGCCTTATTCTTATCGGTCTGTCTTATGTTAGAGATTTAAAGCTGGCGCTGCTTTTGATTTTTCTGCTTGGGGTTGGCAATATTTTCATTACTTCGACTATCCAGACCATATTGCAGCACCGGATTCCCCGTCAGATCCGGGGAAGAGTATTTGCTCTGCAAAATATGCTGATTAACTCTGCCTTCACTCTGCCGGTAGTGGCTTTTGGCGTTGTCGCAGATCTCTGGGGAATACTTTTTGCCATCGCCGCTTTGGGCTGGGTGGCGCTGCTGACCGGCTTAGCCGGAATTTTCCTTCCGAAATTTAGAAGCATATGACGCCGCGCTTCTGCAATTATTATGTAACTCTTCACTGTGACGATAGCTGCGAATTTTGCTCGATGTGGCGTGATGCCGGGCATACGGATATCCAGGAATCTGGTGATCAGGAAAAAATATTAAGGGAATTAAAGATTCGAGGAGTCAAGCATTTAAATATTACTGGCGGGGAACCGATGCTGCGGGAAGAGCTTGCTGAAATATTAAAAGCCGCCCGGAAGTACGATTTTGAGATCGAATTGACCACCAATGGAATTCTTTACGCTGAGAAAGCCAGGTCGATGAGTGGTTTGGTGGATCAGTTATATTTCTCTCTGGATTATCCGATTGCTTCCGAGCATGACCGCAGCCGGGGAGTGGATTGCTTCAATCTGGTTATTTCTTCAATTAAACTCGCCAAAGAGATGGGAGAAAATCCAATCATCAATTTTACCATCACCCGTGACAGTGTGCGGTTTTTGCCGGAGATGCTCGAACTCTCTGAAAAACTCAAGGTATTGCTTCAACTTACTCCGGTTTATGATTTTTACAGCACCCAGGGGTTCGAGAGAGCTACCATCGACCATATTAAGTATTATGCGAACCGGAAAAATGTGATCATTAATCTGGCGGCGCTTGAATTGGTTAAGGCAGGCGGAAATCGAGTGATCTTTCCCCGCTGCCGGGCGGTTGCATCAACCGTAACGCTTTTGCCCGACGGCAGTAGAGTTTCCCCCTGTTTTTTTAATCCCGGCGGAAAAGAGGGAAGAGAGCCGGTCTGTTCTTCTTGCATGCGCTGGCCCTATATGCTACCATCCTTCACCAAAGGAATTGATAAATACTACTGGCTGAATCTTTATTCAGAGGCGATAAGAAGGCATAAGAGGGCCTAATAAGGAGGAAAAGACGATGAAAATTGTAATGCTGGTTCCTTATTTTTACCCGCACACCGGCGGCACCGAAAAATATGTGCGCGATCTTTCCACCGCATTGATTCAGGAAGGCAATGAAGTTACGGTTATTTCCAATAATCTGCCGCGAGAAAAAAATGCTCCGGCGCACGAGACTTTGCCGGAGGGGATCAAGGTCATTCGTCTGGATGCGGTCGATGTTTTATATTACCTTCCGGTGAGCTGGCAGTTTAATCTGAAAATGCTGGAAGGTTTTGATGTGGTCCATGTGCATGTCCCGGCTTTCAGCTTTCTTCGGGCAGTAGCGGGTAAGATAAAGCAGCCGCTGGTAGTTACTTATCACTGCGATGTGACCGTGTCGGAAAAATATTTTGGCATGCCGGTTCCGCGCTGGATGGTTCCTGTTTATGAAGGGTCATCCAATGTTTACGCAAGAGTGCTGCTTCCTAAAGCCGATGCGATTTACAATACCACCGAAACTTATGCCGAAACTTCTCCGGTAATGAAAACCCTACCTCACCGCGTGATACCGATCGGTATTTTCCATGAAAAAATCGATGAGGCGCAGAAAAAAAACCATCTGACTCCGGATAAAAAGAATCCGCGTCAAATTCTGTTTCTGGGCCGGCTGGCGGGCAATAAAGGCTGCGATTATCTGGTCCGGGCCATGCCCATGATACTCAATCGATTCCCGGATGCCAAACTTATCATCTGCGGCGACGGAGAAGAGAAGTCCCATATTCTGGATCTGGTGACGCAATTTGGCATTGGCCCTTCGATAACCTTTCTTGGCACCGCGACTTTTGATAAGCTGGTTGAACTTTATTACACCTCGCTTGTCTACGTTTTTCCTTCCATCAACCGGCTGGAGGCCTTTGGGATTGTCCAGCTGGAAGCCATGGCAAATTATACGGCGGTGGTAGCTTCCGATATTCCCGGACCCAACGCGGTGATGGAGCCCGGAAAGTCAGGACTTTTAGTCCCAAAACAAAACCCGGAGGCGATCGCCGATGCGGTTAATTCCCTGTTAGCTGATCCCGAAAAAGCTAAAGCCATGGGAAGAAGGGGTCGGGAATTGGTTGAAACTAAATACAACTGGAAGAATATCGTAAAACAGGTAATTTCAATTTATGAGGAAGTTTTAGCAAAAAAATGAAAATCCTTGTTACCGGCGGTGCTGGTTTTATTGGGTCGAATGTGGCGGACGCTTACATTGCGGCCGGGCATGAGGCTGCAATTATTGATAATTTAACGACCGGCAGGAAGGAAAATCTCAATCCGAAAGCAAAATTTTATGACGTTGATGTTAGAGATACCAGACTGCTTGAAGTAGTAGCAGAATTTGCCCCGGATATTATCAACCACCATGCGGCGCAGATCGATGTGCGCAAATCGGTTTCCGACCCGATTTATAATGCCCAGGTCAACGAGATCGGCACCTTAAATTTGTTGGATGCAGCAATTAAATGCAAAGTTAAAAAAATTATATTTTCTTCAACCGGCGGGGCGCTTTACGGTGAAGTATCCAAAAAATCTGGCGCCGACGAAAACCATCCGCAGGAACCCATTTCTCCCTACGCGATAACGAAGCGTGCGGTTGAGATGTATTTATATGCCTATTGGAAACTTTACGGACTAAATTTTACGGTACTACGCTATGGCAATGTTTATGGGCCAAGGCAAGATCCGCTGGGAGAGGCGGGGGTCATCGCGATTTTCTGCGGGAAAATGCTCAAGGGCGAACAGCCCTTTATCTTTGGCGACGGCAACCAGCTGCGCGATTATGTTTACGTTGGTGACATAGCGGAAGCCAATCTGATCGCATTAGAAAAAGGTGATAATCAAATTTTCAACATCGGGACTGGAAAGGGTGTTTCAGTAAACGAATTATTTGGTTGTCTTAAAGAAATAATGAAATTTGAGAAAGAAGCTATTTATGCTCCGGCAAGAGCGGGCGAGCTTTTCCGCAGCGTCTTGAACGCGAAGAAGATCAAAAAAGAGCTGGGCTGGAAGCCGAAACTTGGGATCAAGAAGGGCCTGAAACTAACCCTCAAGTGGTATAAATAAACCGCAAAAGAAAAGCCCCGGTAAACCGGGGCTCCTCTTTTTTAAATAACCTAAAAATCTACTAGATCTTGTATCCTACGCCAATTGCAATCTGTCCGCTGGTGAAGTTTCCGCCGCCAGTGGGGGTAATAGCCTGATTGGTGTACTCAACAAAAACCGCTCCCTGGGTGGACCAGGCGATGGCGCTTCCCAGCGTTATGTCAAGTTGAGTGGACACATCGCTTCCACCCGATTGATTTTTCTTGTAGGCTAATGCGCCGTAAGGAATGAAAGGAATAATTATTTTGCTAACGCCGACCCCTAACATTAGCTGTGTGCCATTAACAGTATCCTCAGTGGCGACAGGATGATAAACAGGAATGGCAGGTGTTTTGGTTGTTGTCGACATAGATTTGTAACCTGCGCCAACCGCTACCGAAACCGGCAGGCTGGTTCCTTCTTCCGCAACGGTATATTTTAGGTTAAGCCCCCAGCCGGTGCCGGTGATTGCAACGTCCGGAATACCCGGTATACCGACTGATAAACCGGTGCCGGATACAGATGAAGATCCGAGCTGAAGATAACCATCCAATTTATCGGTTATACCGTAACCTACATATCCGCCGATGGTTGTCAATTTTAAACTGGTGTCGCTGGGACTAATATTTGAATCCTGGATTCCCGCTCCCAGTACGGCCCAGCTGCCTTTTCCGATCGGATTGGCGGTGGTTAGGAGTTCGGCGGAAGCGACTGAAACTACTAAAACAGTTAGAAGAATTGCGGACAATACTCTCATCTTTTTCCTCCTTTAATATACTTCGGAACCAAAAAATGCTCTCTTTTCTCACCCCCTTTTTTCATTTCTTCCGAGTTTGGAAGTAAGTATAAAGGGTAGTAAAATAAATTTCAAGCGGAATTTTAAATTTGGTCGTGTTATAATCATTTTACATGAAAAAGAAAATTTTATATTTGTTTTCCGACACCGGCGGCGGGCATCGTTCGGCGGCCACAGCTGTAATTCGCGCCGTTGATCATTTGCGCAGGGATACTTATGTGCAGGAAATGACCGATGTTTTTGCGGAATGTTCCGGATTTTTAAATGTTTTCGCTAAATTATACGGTCCGGTGATCAAATATTCGCCCCAGTTATGGGGACAGCTTTGGTACTGGTTGGATGATGAAAGGAAACTGGAACGCCTGGAAAAGATGTCGCGGCCTTTTATTTTAAAAGAATTAACTAAACTTATTTCAAACAAGATGCCGAATATCATTGTTTCGGTGCATCCGCTGGTTAACCACCTGACGGTTCGCGCCATTCGCGACAGCGGATTGAAAATCCCGTTAGTGGTGATAATTACTGACCCGGTAACCCTTCATCGTTCCTGGGTTACGGCGGATGCCGATATTTGTGTCGTCGCTACGGAAGATGCAAAAAGAATAGCGCTGAAACACGGGATGCCCGAAAAAAAGATTAAAGTCATCGGGATGCCGATCGACCCAAAATTTTTTCTGAATGACAAGAAGAAACAGGAAGCGAGAAAAAAGGACCATCTCAAATCGAAACTTTTTACCGTTCTGCTGATGGGAGGTGGAGAGGGCGCGGGCAAGATGCATGAAATAATTAAGGAATTTGAGCGGATTAAATTCAAGGGGCAATTGATTGTAATTGCCGGAAGAAATAAACAGCTGGAAGCGCGGCTGAAAAAGAGCAAGGTTAGCTTCCCGATGCGCGTATTTGGATTCACCGATCAGGTCTATAGTTTAATGAGCGAATCGGATCTAATTATAACCAAAGCCGGGCCGGGGACGATTGCTGAGGCGATGGCCATGGACCTTCCCATTATTATCACTTCCTGGCTGCCGGGGCAGGAAGAGGGAAATGTTGAGTTCGTGGTCAGAGAAAATGTGGGGAGGGTCAGCCGAGATCCCAAGCGAGTGGTGGAGCTGGTCGAGGAACTGCAAGGGAAAAAAGAATTCGAAGAAATGAAAAAAAACATCAAGCGAGTCAGCCGACCTCAGGCCGCGCTGGAAATTGCCCGTGAAATATTTCACTGCCTTTAGTCTATTAATCCTTTTTATAATACCCGCATTTGCCGAAGAAATGTATCTGCGCGATGTGCCCGAGGGACATTACGCTTACAGCGCGGTCTATGATCTGATAAACAGAGGCATTACCGGCGGCTTCCCCGATGGCACCTTTAGAGGGAAAAGATTCATGAATCGTTTTGAGATCGCCGCTTTTCTTTCTAAGTTCGCAAAATCCACTAATCTTGATCGGGGTGTCAGCGAGAAATTGGTTGAAGAGCTGAAGTCTGAGGTTTCACTTATCCGTTATCAAAGAGAAAAGGACAGCGGGGAAACACAGATAGCCGGAGATATTCAGACCCGCCGGAGAGAAGGGAGAACCGAAAAGCTTGACGGTGCCAGGGTCGACTACCGGCTGCGGGCCCGGCTGATAAAAAATTTTGGCGAAACTGCGAGCTTGAAGATGGATCTGGATACGATGGACGAGGGATTCAGCGGCGGGCAGCGGGACCTGGTCCGGGAAATGCTGGACCTCGAGGGGAAAGCCAAAATCGGGGCTGTTACTCTAAAGGTAACTTCTGGGCCCGGAGATATTGTGCATAGGGATGACGGTCTTTTTCCGGGTGAAAATGAGGTGAGATACCGCCGTCCGCGCCGGACTTTTGCGTTTTTAACCAGTGCGGGAAGGACCGATTTCTCCCTGGAATACATTGCTCGGTCTACCCTGGCTTCCGGCCAGATCGATGTGGCTGAAATATCTTCCAAACTATCCCTAGATTTTTCACCGCTAAAGTTTATTTTTAATCCGAGAGTTTTTTATAATGAAAGTGGAGCCAGAGATTTTCGTTTGGAGCTCACCGCCAAGTTTATTCCAACCAAAAACTTAAATTCATTGTTGCTGATAGGAGCGGCTAAAGGAGAAGAATTCCCTCACGGATTGTATGCAAGAGGAGAATTGGCTCTAGGGGAGGGGGTTAAGATAGTAGCTCAGAAGATCGGAACTCAATATCGAGAAAAATTCAGTTACGGGATTTTTGATATTTTTGATCGTAATTTGCCGGATGGTTCTAGTGATGTTGGGTTGGAATTAATTAAAAAACTTGGAAAAGCTTGGTTCATAAGAGTGAAAGGGAATTTTACCAAACCAGAAGAGATTATTACTTCCGAATACAGGCTGGGTTATAGTTTTGAAGAGAATTCAGCTATCGCATTAACTTATCAGACATACCAAACGGAAACTTTTTCAGAGGCATTAGGAATCGAAGCTATCTATAAGTTCTGAGGAGGAGATTAACATGAACATTCTTTTGGTTTTAATTATAACGCTTCCGCTGTTTTTACTGGCTTATTTTGTTTATGCAAGTTATATAGCCAAAGTTCTTAAGCCGGAGAAATTAAGAAAAACGCCGGCGGTTTCTTATCAGGATAATCGTGACTATGTGCCAACGGCGCCCGCGGTGCTTTTTGCCCATCACTTTGCGGCGATTGCCGGCGCCGGGCCGATCGTCGGACCGACAGTCGCTTTGCTTTACGGCTACGTTCCGGTCTGGTTATGGGTGGTAATCGGAGCGGTTTTTATTGGCGCCGTACACGATTTTACGGCCCTGTTTGTTTCGGTCAGAGAAGGTGGAAAATCGATGGCGGAGGTGGCGGGCAAAACCCTGGGGAAGAGCGGTTTTATACTTTTTATCTCTTTTACGATCATCATGATCATCCTGGTTACGGCGGCTTTTTTGGGATTAACCACCAAAGCGCTGACTTCTCTGGCTCCGCTTTCGATCTTGAATCTTCCGGAGAACCAGACGATTTTGCAAACGGTCAGTGACCAGGGAGTGCTCAAGGGAAAGATCGGCGGAATTGCTTCCACTTCGGTCATAATTATTACCTTAATTGCTCCCTTCCTGGGATATTTTCTTTTTAAAAGAAGATCGAATATCGTAATTCTTTCAATCCTCGCCATGATGGCGGCGGTGTTTTCTATTTATCTTGGTTTTCTCTTTCCGGTGGCGCTCGATCCTAAAATCTGGATGGTATTGATTACAGTTTATACTTTTATTGCGGCATGGATACCGGTCTGGATCATTCTTCAGCCCCGAGATTTCATCAATGTTCATATCCTTTACGCTGGAATCGCAGTTATGGTGGCGGGGATCTTTATGGCGGGGATTAAAGGAGCTAAGATGGCCGCTCCGGCTTTTAATGTTGCGTTCGCTTCCAGTCACCCGGCGCTGGGAATGCTGTGGCCGGTTCTTTTTATTACCGTGGCCTGCGGCGCGATATCCGGATTTCATGCCCTGGTTTCGGGCGGAACTTCCGCCAAGCAGATCCGAAGCGAAGCGGACGTCAAACCGGTTGCTTTCGGCGGAATGCTGCTGGAGGCGGTGCTTGCGGTTTGTGTCATTATTGTGGTTTCGACGGGGCTTAAATTTTCGGAGTATGTTAATATCGTTTTTCCGGCGAGGCTGGACCAATCCAATCCGGTCCTGGCTTTTTCTCTGGCAACAGGAAATCTCCTGAAAATGGGTTTGGGTATCCCGCAGGTTTTTGGAAGTATCTTCGGCATCCTGATGCTGGAAGGCTTTGTTATCACCACTCTGGACACCGCGGTCCGATTAAACCGTTATCTTTTCGAAGAGCTCTGGGGGGCGATTTTTAAAGAGACCCCACGTATCTTAAAGTCCTATTTCTTTAACTCGCTCCTCTCAGTTGGCTTAATGCTGTTCCTTGGTTACACTAATGCTTATATCACTATCTGGCCGATCTTTGGCACCGGGAATCAGCTGCTGGCAGCGCTGACATTAATTTCCATCTCCGCCTGGCTGATCGTACGCGGGAGAACGGCCTGGTTTACCGTTTTTCCGGCTTTGTTTATGATGGTAACGACTTTTGCTTCACTCCTGCTTTTACTTTTTGATAAATATTTGCCGGCGGGGAATTATCCTTTGATTATTGCGGATATCTTGCTGTTGGCACTTTCTTTCGGGGTGGCGGCAAAAGCAGCTCAGTTGTTTATCAAAGTGCGCAAGCGTGAGCCGTTTGACGCACGATTAAAAGAGCGGCATGACGAGGATTCTCTGGCGGGAGAAGCGCATCTGGGATGAAGCCATTTCAGCTTGACAGTCAGCCGGTAATTTGGCATACTGAAATTCGGGTTGCGACATGAAAAAAACCTTATTAACTTCAATCATTTTGGTGCTGATAGCAATTCCAGTTTTAGCGCAGGATCCGAGTAAGATCGGCTTGTCGCAACTGAAGCTGAAAGACGTGCCGGATGACCACTGGGCGGCTGCAGCGGTTTATGATCTGGTAAAGATGGGGATTACTAAAGGGTATCCCGATGGAACCTTTCGGGGCAACAAGCCGATTACCCGGTACGAAACCGCGATCTTCCTTTCAAAGCTGGCAAAGGCCGTGGGGGGAGAGGACATCAAAACTGATATTAAATCGCTGAAAGATCAAGTATTAGAGCTTAAGAGGGAAGCGGCGAAAGATAAATCACTGTTCAGCGGTAATTACTTGAGCAGCTGGAAAGCCGGAAATCTTTTAGCAACCAAGGGGAGTGCGCGCGGCACCGTGGGAAGCTACCGGTTGGTCCTTTCTTCCCTTCAGGGAATCGGCGAGGCGGGAAGCGTCAAGATCAATCTGGATACCATGGATTACGGTTATTTTGACGATGGTTCCGCTAACAAAGCCGGGCGGGGACTGCTTGCTTCTGAGCTGCTGGATGTCGAATCTAACTTAAAGCTTGATTTGCCTTACCCGGTAGATTTGAAAATCACTTATGGTCCCGGCCCGAAGCAGCATATCACTGATCCCACTGGCATTATGACCAGCGAGGTGGGCGTAACTTATATTCGACCAAATACCGGCGTTCAATTATCAACCAAACTCTCCGGAGCGGATGTTACTTTGGGGTATTTTTCTTTGCAGGGGTCTTCCTTTGATATGAGCGGTAAAGTGAATACCAGCCAGCTCACGGGAAGCGTTGCTTTAGATCTGTCCATTTTTAAAGTGGCACTGACGGGAGATTATGTAACCCGCGGCCTTTTTTCTTCCGATACCCGGGATCTGCGGGCTAAGGTGGATCTTATGGCTCCGCTGGGCGAAAAGATACAAGCCCAGGGAACCGTTGGTCTAGGCGGCAAGGAAAAAAGCAGCATGATGGTAAGCGGAGCTTTAGCCCTCAATGATCTCTGGGACACCGGAACGGTTGCCATCATTCGCATGGCGAAAATCGGGGCTTCTTATATTGACCCGGCTTTTGCCAATGAGGAATTTTACTTCGCCGGCTATGATAATTTTAACCGGCCTCTGGTCGGCGGGACGGTGCAATTGGGCGGCGTCCTGACACAGACCGTTTCCGACAAGGTAAAAATTATCGGCAAAGGGGATGTTAGATTAAGCGGTGATTATAAATACGAAGGCGCCAATGCCCGCCTCACGGCGGAAGGCGGTATCTCCTATAATATCGCTCCCAATGCAAATTTGGATGCAGCATACCGGGTTCATCAGGACAAAGGCGCCGGCGATACTTCCGACGTTGCGGCAGTAGGTCTGCTTTACAAATTTTAACCTCCTCGAAACTTCTAATGCCGATCATCGGAAACAAATTAATTCATTATCAGGAAATCGACTCGACCAATGAAGAAGCCCGCCGATTGATTAAAAAAGGGGAAGGGCAGGAGGGGTTGGTACTGGTAGCTGATCGGCAGACCAGGGGGCGCGGGAAGCCGGGCAGCGCCTGGTTCTCTCCCAGGGGCAATCTTTACCTCTCGACCATTGTCAAGCCCCGCCGCCACCCAAAAGATTTAGCTCCCATAACGCTTTTGGGAGCCCTGGCCGGAAGGAGCGCCATTGCCAGAGTTGCAAAACTGCCGGTAGTTATTAAATGGCCGAACGATCTTTTGATTAACTCAAAAAAAGTCGGCGGCATTCTGGTGGAAAGAGTACCGTCCGGGCACCTCATTATCGGCATCGGGATAAATGTGAACGTGCTTCCGGATGAAGTTCGAGGCAGCGCCACTTCCCTGAAAAGGGAGTCCAGTAAGAGCTTCCCGATTGAAAAAATATCCAAAATTCTGATCTTGGAACTGGATAAAGAGTACCTTGCTTATCTGTCCAAAGTTTGATAATATTTCCCTGCTATGACGGTTCGCGGGATAAGAGGCGCCATCACAGTTGAACATAATACCAAGCAGGAAATTATTGCGGCAACCAAGCAACTGCTTTTAAAGATCTTAGAGGAAAATGAAATTAAGATCGAGGAGGTTGCATCCGCAATTTTTTCGGTTACAAAGGACCTGAACGCTGAATTCCCGGCCGCTGCCGCCCGGGAAATAGGATGGAGTAACATTCCTCTCCTCTGTACCTATGAGATCGATGTTCCCGGAAGCTTGCCGAAATGCATCCGTGTTCTTATTCATTTCAATACCGAAAAAAGCCAGAATCAGATAAAGCACGTTTACTTAAGAGAAGCGAAAACGCTCAGGAGGGAATAGCATGATAATCATCATGAAGCCCAACGCCACCGAAGAACAGATCGGTCATGTAAGCGAGAAGCTAAAAAAACTGGGCTTTGGAGTGCACCTTTCAAAAGGGACGGAGCGCACCGTCATCGGCGCTATCGGCGATAAAACCACGCTGCAGCTCGAAACCATCCAGATGCTGCCGGGGGTTTCTGAAATTGTTCCTATCCGCAAACCTTACAAACTGGTGAGCCGGGAGTTCCAATCTGAAGATACCATTGTGAAAATTACGGATAAGCTTTCCATCGGCGATAAAAAACCGATTGCGGTGATCGCCGGACCCTGTTCGGTGGAGGGAAGAGAAGAGATTATGGAAGTCGCGGTGGAAGTAAAAAAAGCGGGAGCGGTGGCGCTGCGGGGCGGCGCTTTTAAACCCAGGACCTCGCCTTACAGCTTCCAGGGCTTGGGAGAAGAAGGATTAAAGCTTTTATCAGAGGCAAAAGAAAAAACCGGGCTGCCTGTCGTTACCGAAGCTCTTGACACGCGTGACGTTACGCTGGTGGCAAAATACGCGGACGTGATCCAGATCGGTGCCCGTAATATGCAGAATTTTACCCTTTTGAAAGAAGTGGGCAAAACCGGCAAGCCGGTTCTGCTCAAACGCGGTCCCGGAGCGACGATCGAAGAGCTGCTTATGTCAGCAGAGTATGTTCTTTCGGAAGGCAACCGCAACGTCATCCTCTGCGAACGGGGCATCCGCACTCTTGAAACTTATACGCGCAACACCCTGGATTTGGCGGCGGTTCCGGTCATAAAAAAATTAAGCCACCTGCCGGTGATTGTCGATCCCAGTCACGGTACGGGCAGATGGGACCTGGTGCCGGCAATGGCCAGAGCGGCGATTGCGGCCGGGGCGGATGGTTTAATCATCGAAGTGCATCCCCATCCGGATGAGGCGCTTTCCGATGGTCCGCAGTCGCTCAAGCCGGATACTTTTGAACAGTTGATGATGGAATTGAAGCTGGTGGCGCAGGCAGTAGGCCGTCAATTGTAGTCAGTAGCCTTTCCAGACCTTCTTTTTTTATGGCAGAAATGGTGCAGCAGGGCTGATATTTTTTTCTAGCTTTAGTGATAATCTTCTTTTCCGCCCGATCGATCTTGTTCAAAATGGTTAAAATGGGTTTAGTGATGCAGCCCAGCTCTTCCAGTACGGAATAAACAGCGGCAATTTGTTTTTCAAAATAAGGAAGAGAAATATCCACTACGTGCAAAAGCAGGTCGGCTTCGGACAGTTCTTCGAGGGTCGCCCTGAAGGAGGCCACGAGCTGGTGTGGCAGTTTCTGAATAAAGCCGACGGTATCGGTGATCAATATTATTTTTCCTGAAGGCAGATAAAGCCGCCGGATGGTGGGATCAAGCGTGGCAAAGAGCTTATCTTCGACCAGTACCCCCGCGCCGGTCAGAGCGTTTATCAGGGTGGATTTCCCTGCGTTGGTATAACCCACGATGGCAGCCACCGGGATCCGGCTGTGGCGCCGTTTTTCCCTCTTAAGGAAACGTTCTTTCCTTACCTTTTCAATTTCTTCTTTTAACTGAGAGATACGTTTGCGGATACGGCGGCGATCATATTCCAATTTGGTTTCTCCGGGGCCGCGAGTGCCGATGCCGCCGCCCAGCCGGGACATCAAAACGCCGTGTCCAGTCAGCCGCGTCAGCATAAAACTAGATTGGGCGAGCTCGACCTGGAGTTTACCTTCGCGGCTTTTTGCATGCTGGGCAAAGATATCTAGAATTAATTCCGTTCGGTCTATGACTTTGATACTTAACGCTTCTTCCAGATTTCTTTCTTGCGAAGGGCTGAGCTCATGATCAAAAACCACCAGATTAGCACTGCGGGAAACCGCCATAGCTTTCAGCTCTTCCACTTTTCCCGAGCCGATAAAATATTTCTGGTCGGGCTTGATTCTTTTCTGGGATAAGCTGCCGGCCACGCCCGCCCCGGCGGTTTCGGCCAGTCTTTTGAGCTCGATTAGGGATAAGGCAAGAGGCAGGTCGTCGTGAGGGAATTCGATCCCGACGAGCAGCGCCTTTTCAGAAAGATTCATTTTGCACCATTATAGCACATGTGTTATAATCACGGCAGTTTTGATATGGCGAAAAAAATTCTGGTGGTAGACGATGAGCCGGATGTTGTTTCCTTGCTTACTCTGATGCTGAAATCCAAAGGGTACGAAGTGGTCTCGGCAGGAGACGGCCAGGAAGCGATCGCAAAAGCGCGTTCGGAGAATCCGGATTTGATCCTTCTGGATATCATGCTGCCAAGACTGGATGGATACAAAGTCGCCCGTATGTTAAAATTTGATGAAAATTTCAGCCACATCCCGATCATCATGCTGACGGCAAAAATCCAAGAAAAAGACCGGGAGCTCGGCATCGAAACAGGGGCGGATGATTATGTAACCAAACCCTTTGATACGGGGATTCTGCTTTTTAAGATCGAAAAGATTCTGGAAAAGAAAAAGTAGGGATAATAAATGGTTGATCGAAGCAAGTCTCTGCGTGATATTTTGATCAGTAGCGGGCTCCTTACCGAAGACCAGGTGAGGGAAGCGATCGAAGAAGGAAGGCGTACCGGCGAAACTTTGATTAAAAGTATTTTGCGCAAAGGAATGGTGAGCGAAGAAAACTTAATATCCTTTCTCGAAAAGGAGATGGATATCCCCCGCGTTAATCTTTCCAGTTATCTGGTGGATCAAAAAATAGTCAGTCTGGTGCCAAATTCAGTCGCCAAAAAATATAAGCTTATTCCCCTGTTTAAAGTGGGAGAAGTTCTGACGGTGGCCATGGTGGATCCCTTTGATGTGATGGCCCTGGATGAGGTGCGAACCCGGAGCAAGTGCGACGTGGAAGCCATGGTGGCGACTACCAAAGATATTGAAGACGCTATCGCGCAGTATTACGGAGTGGCGGGCACGGTCGAAGACCTGGTCAAGACCATCAAGCCGGCGGAAGAAGCCGCTCCCGTCGTGGCTGCGCCGACGGAAGAAGCTCCGGTCACAAAATTGGTTAACATGCTGATCCTGCGCGCCGCTTCGGAAAAGGCCTCGGATGTACATATCGAACCAACCGCGAAAGAAATTCGTATCCGCTATCGGATCGATGGCATCATGCACGATGTTTCGACCGCGCCTGCTTATCTCCATTCTTCGATTGTCACCCGCGTAAAAGTAATGTCCAGGATGGACATATCCGAATCGCGCGTACCGCTGGATGGTCGCTTTGAGCTTAAGATTGAAAACAAAGTGATAGATGTAAGAGTATCTTCCTATCCTTCCTTTTACGGCGAGAGCGTGGTAATGAGGCTGTTGGATAAAAGCAGCGTTATGTTCGGTTTGCAGGAGCTGGGATTTTCCGAACAAAACCTGAAAAAGTTTGAAGAGGTCATAAAACGTCCTTACGGAATAATTTTAGTGACGGGGCCGACCGGTTCGGGCAAAACCACCACCCTTTACGCGACCCTGAACCACATTGTCACTCCGGAAAAAAATATTATGACCATTGAAGATCCGGTGGAATATGAACTGGCGGGGATCCGTCAATCCCAGATTAATATCAAGGCGGGATTAGAATTTGCCAATGCTCTGCGTTCGATGCTAAGGCAGGATCCTGACGTTATCCTGGTCGGTGAGATACGCGATTTGGAAACCGCCCGAGTATCCATTCAGGCCGCCTTGACCGGGCACCTGGTATTTTCAACGCTGCACACCAATGACGCCGCCGGGTCCCTGACCCGTTTAACGGACATGGGGATCGAAACCTTTCTGACCGCTTCTTCGGTTGCGTCGGTCATCGCCCAGCGCCTGGTGAGAACGATTTGCTCCCGCTGCAAAGCTCCCTTCACGCCTACAAAAGAAATGCTGGAGAGGATCGGTTTTGATCCGAACAGGGAATACACTTTCTATCACGGCAAAGGCTGTAAAACCTGCCACAACACCGGTTACCAGGGACGCAGCGGCATGTTTGAAATTTTGGTGGTGGACGAAAAAATTCAGAACCTGGTTGTCAACAAGGCGTCTTCGCTGGAAATTAAGCAGGCGGCGATTTCTGCCGGCATGAAAACTTTGCGCGACGACGGGCTAGAAAAGGTTTTGGAAGGGAAAACCACCGTTGATGAAGTAATGCGAGTGACACAACTTGACTAGCTTTAATTACAGAGCGAGAGATCGCTACGGAGTTTTGACCACCGGACAGGTTGAGGCGGAAAGCTCGAAAGCGGCAGCGCTGCAGCTGGAAAAAAAGGGCTTCATGCCGATCTCGATCAATCCGGTCGAAACTTCTGATATTTCACGCGCCATTGAAAAATGGGCCGCCACTTTCAGGGGTGTCAAGATCGAAGAGTTAATCGTTTTCACGCGCCAGCTTTCTTCCATCCTCGATGCGGGGGTCCCGTTGACGGAAGGCCTGGGTGCGGTGGCGGAGCAGATCAAGAACAATTTGTTCCGCGCCGTGGTGCAGAACGTTAAAAAAGAAATCGAGGGCGGAGCGACTTTCTCTGATGCGCTGGATAAACATCGCAAGGTTTTTTCTCCTCTTATAGTCAACATGATAAGAGCCGGAGAAAAAGCTGGAATTCTGGCTCCGGTGCTTGACCGGATTTCAAATCTTCTGGAGAAAGAGGAAGAAACCGGAAATAAAATAAAATCCGCCACGCGTTATCCTTTGATCGTTCTAGCTACTTTGAGCATAGCTTTTGTGATCATGACGCTATATGTGATCCCCAGATTCGCCAACTTTTACGCCGCTTTTAAAGCAGATCTTCCGTTGCCCACGCTTATCTTAATGGCGGCCAACCGGATAATCGTAGGTTACTGGTACTGGATGCTGGGGATCATTTTTGCTTCGGTTTATCTTTCCCGGAAAGTCCTTGAAACCAAAAAAGGCCGTTATAACTGGGACCGTTTAAAACTTTCGGCACCGGTTTTTGGCCCGCTTTTTTCAAAGATATACCTTTCCCGTTTCAGCCGCATGCTCTCGGCCATGCTGGGCTCGGGGATCCCGATTCTCGAAGCCCTGACCATAACTTCTGCCACCGTTGATAATAAAGTGATCTCACGGGTAATTCTCGATGTTCGCAATGAAGTTTCCCAGGGAAAGAACCTGGCTGAGCCGATGAAGGGGAGCGAAGTTTTTCCTCCGATCGCGATCTCGATGGTGGCGATCGGGGAAAAGGCAGGAACCCTGGAGGCCATGCTGAACAAGGTGGCGGATTATTTCGACCGCGAAGCGGATTACACCATCAAAGATTTGACGCCCCTGCTAGAGCCGATACTGATTTTTGGTCTCGGGATGCTGCTATTGATCTTTGCCCTGGGCATTTATCTGCCGATGTGGGATGTCATTAAGATTTATAAAAGTTTTTAGTTGACAAGTTCTGGATGGAGTATATAATCTCTTATAAGAGGGGTTGCAAGGGTAATGGCATGGTTAATTTTGGCGGGGGTCGTCAGCTTGCTGGCAGGGATGTTTTTGCTTTTATCAGGAGAGACAATGCGTAAGCTGGATGAATTTTTTAGTGTGCCCATGGCGCATATCGATAATATCATCAATTCCTTTCGAATGCCGGCGGGGATCTTGCTGATAATTATCGGAGGATGGGTGATTTCGGTGGCATTCAATTATCCGGCGCTCTGGTATTTTCATGCCATTGGCATAACCATCATATTTTTTGGGCTGCTTTACTTGTTTTTGCCTTCCTGGTTGGCCCGACTGTCGCAAGTGGCCGACCAGATGATATTTTCGACCGATGAATTGATCCTGGATTCCCGCCACGCCATGGGGATGGTTTTAATCGGGGTCAGTTTGTTCATTTTCTACAGCGTTTTTAGAATAAAATAAAAAAGGAGGTGAGGAAATAATATGAAACGTGGTTTTACCTTGATCGAACTGGTGATGGTTATTGTCATTCTTGGTATTTTAGCTGCCACGGCCCTGCCGAGATTTATTGATTTATCATCTCAGGCCAAGCTGGCGGCCGCTAAGGGTGCTCTGGGAGGGATCCGCGCCGCGGTGGCGATAGGCTATGCGAGTAACGCAGCTAACGGAAACCCGGGATATCCGAACACTGTTAGCGCATCCATGTTTGCCGATAATAGAATTCCGGCGGATCCTCTACACAATAATACCAACGAAGTTCTGGTTGTGTCATCGGAAACACCTATATCGGGCTCGACTGGCGGTTGGTATTACGATTCTTACAATGGCCGGGTCTATATTAACGACGTTAACTACTCCGGCTTTTGAGTAATTAGCTAATAACTTAAGAGACAGAAGGCTCCAAGCAATTGGGGTCTTTTGTTTTTTTTGGATTTAAGATATACTAAAAATGTGAAGAAATGGTTGGTCTATCCCGAAAGAGTTGAAGAGGCTTCTAAGTTAAGCGCGGCGCTGAACCTGCCGCTATTATTGTCAAAAGTATTATTAAATCGGGGTATTACCGATCCCGATGCGGCAGAAAAATTTTTAAATCCCAAATTAAATTCTCTTAAAGATCCTTTTGATATCCCGAACATTCCCGCCGCGGCTAAACGGGTTCTGCTGGCGAAAGAGCGAGGCGAAAAAATCATGGTTTACGGCGACTATGATGTTGACGGGGTGACCGGCACGGCCATTCTGGTAGAGACGCTTAAGTTTATCAGCGCTGAGGTTTCTTATTATATCCCTCATCGTTACGGGGAGGGCTACAGCCTGTCGCTTGAGTCGGTTAAAAAAATTGCCGAGGCCGGGATTAAACTGATCATAACGGTTGACTGCGGCATTGCCAGCATGCTGGAGATAGAAGAAGCAAATGCCTTGGGGATGGAAGTGATTGTGACTGATCACCATAATCTTCCGCGGGAGCTTCCCCGGGCTTTTGCCATTGTTAATCCAAAAATGATTACAGGTGAACATCCCTCCAAATATTTGTCCGGGGCAGGAGTAGCTTTTAAATTTGCCTGGGCACTGTTGCGAGTGGCAGGCATTAAAGACAGCGTTTTTTTAACTTCACTTTTGGATCTGGCATCACTGGGCACGGTTTCGGATGTTGTTCCTTTGACAGGAGAGAACCGAATCCTTGCGGTCAGCGGCCTCAGCCTGATTAACGAAAGAAAAAGATTAGGGATAAAACATCTGGCGGAAGCGGCATCGCTCTGCGGGAAGATCTCGGTCAATCATATTTATTTCGGGCTGGCTCCGCGGATCAACGCGGCGGGACGGCTGGAGCACGCTTCAAAGTCGGTTGAACTTTTATTGTCGGATAATGCGGCCTCCGCCCGGCAACTGGCAGATGAATTGAATCGCATAAATTATCGCCGCCGGGACATTGGAACTTTAATCAGGGATGAAGTCTTTGCGCAGATCGATGACGCATTGGTTGCCGGGAATAAGATTATTCTTTTGGCGGGAGAAAACTGGCATCCCGGGGTCATCGGGATCGTTGCATCGCAGGTGGTTGACGCCTTTTCCCGCCCGACGGTATTGATAGGAACAAATAGTGGGGTGGGGAGGGGATCGGCCAGATCGATTGACGGTCTGAATATTTTCGAGATCCTGAATTCCTGCCACGATCTCTTTCTTGATTTTGGGGGGCATGAGGGGGCGGCAGGATTCGAAATCACTTCAGAAAATATTCCCGAACTAAGGCGAAGATTAAACTTCGAGGCCGATCAAAAGATTGATTACAATGATTTGATTCCCCAACTTAAAATTGATGCCGAAATTCAGCCCGAACAAATTAACCTGGGCCTGATCGAAGAACTGGAGAGGCTTGCCCCATTCGGCGAAGGTAATCCGGAGCCGGTTTTTATGATCCGCGATCTTTCGCTCTCAGAACATAAGCAGGTCGGATCGAGAGGAAAACACCTTAAGGCCTGGTTTAGCAGGGGAGCCGCAAAGCTTGAGACGATCGGTTTTGGTTTGGGGAGCCTGGTAGGAAAGCTTGATTACGGCAAGGCTTATGATATCGCGTTTAATTTAGGCAGCAATGAATATAACGGATTTGAGAGCGCGCAGCTATCTTTGGTTGATGTGAGGGAGGCAAAAGGATGAAGGTATTGGTTGTCGGTTCCGGGGGCAGGGAACATGCTTTGGTCTGGAAAATAGCACAAAGCCCCAAAGCGGATAAGATTTATTGCGCACCTGGGAACGCGGGGACAGCGGGGCTGGCAGAAAACGTTCAAATCTCAGCGGAAGATATTCAAGCGCTGTTGTGCTTTGCAAAGGATGAAAAAATCGATCTGACCGTGGTTGGGCCCGAGGCACCGTTGGTCCGCGGCATTGTAAACGACTTTGAAAAAGAAGGTTTGAGAATTTTTGGACCGACGCGGGAAGCGGCGCAGATCGAGGGAAGCAAAGTGTTTGCCAAAGAGATCATGACAAAATATGATATTCCTACGGCGCAGGCGGCCATTTTCGATAGCTTTAAAAAGGCTGCAGATTATATCCGGGAAATAGGGGCTCCGCTGGTGGTCAAGGCGGAAGGTCTGGCGGCGGGAAAGGGAGTGATCATCTGCCAGACGGTTAAAGAGGCGGCCGCTGCGGTGGAATTGATTATGGAGAAAAAAGAATTCGGTGAAGCGGGGAAGCGCGTGGTGATCGAAGAATATCTGGAAGGAGAGGAAGCTTCGATCCTGGCCTTTACTGACGGCAAGTCAATGGTGCCGCTGGCTTCTGCGCAGGATCACAAAAGGATTTTTGACGGCGACCAGGGCCCGAATACCGGGGGCATGGGAGCTTACTCGCCGGCGCCGGTGGTGACCGATCGGCTGATGGAGGAAATAGATGTGAATGTATTGAAGCCGTTTGTGGATGGAATGCGGCAGGAGGGAACGCCTTACAAAGGCGTTATTTACGCGGGAATCATGGTGACCAAAAAGGGCCCAAAGGTTTTGGAATTTAATTGCCGTTTTGGTGATCCCGAAACCCAACCGATATTAATACGGATGAAGTCGGATATTATTCCGATCCTTGAAGCTGTGATTGATGAAAAGCTCGATGATCGGTTCATTGAATGGGATGAGCGCGCGGCGGTGTGTGTGGTTCTGGCGGCCGGCGGTTATCCGGGAAATTATGAGAAGGGTTTTGTTATCAATGGATTGGATAAGATCGATCAACTGGAGGACGTAGTTGTGTTCTATGCGGGGACGAACTTAAAGAACGGAGCGATCGTTACTTCGGGGGGGAGAGTCCTGGGAGTTACGGCTCTGGGGGATAATGTAAAATTTGCCATTGAGAAAACTTATCGTGCGGTTGATTTGATTCATTTCAAAGGAATGCATTATCGAAGGGACATCGGAAAGAGAGCGTTGAAATACGAAAGATGAGAAGAGCATTATGTTTAATTATGTTTGTGTTGCTTTGTTGCAAAATGGCTTGGGCGGAGCCGATTAAAATGCCCGATCTCCCAAAATTCACAAAAACTAATATTGAAGCGATTGATCAGAAAACGGGCGAACGAATTTGGGAAGAAACCCATACCTACAGGATTGGGAAAGATAAAGATAAAACTTTTTTACTCGTCAATATTGAGGGGGCCGGAAGGTTTGGGGGAGCGAAAGAACCAACCAAATGGAAGGTGGAAAGCTATTATTATGCTGACCCATACATAAAGCCATATAGTTCAAGGAAAGAAATCTTCTCATCCTCCGGCTCTTTGTTAATGATTGAAACCGCTAATTATGATTCAGTTGCAAAAACCATTTATTTTTCAAGAGAAGATAAAATAACAAAAAACACTTACTTCAAAACCTTTGAGCTCAAAGATGATATTGTTGATAGATCAACTATTCCAATAGCGCTGCTGAGTTATCCTTTTGATGAAAAAAGGGATTTTACTTTCCACTATCTGGCAGATGATCCGAAAATGTATAAATTCACAACCTCTTATGTAGAAACAGAAACTGTCAAGGTCCCTACCGGGACTTTTAATTGCAATAAGATTTTGTTGACGGTAGATTTAGGGACTTTGAAGGTATTCGGAACTTTACTGCCGAATTATTATTATTGGTATTTGGATACCCGGCCAGTCAAGTTTATAAAATTCGAAGGTTTGGAAAATGGATACGGGACTCCTTATGTTACCATACAACTTACCGAAAAGCCGGAGGAAAGAAATTAGATTTCTTGTTGCCACCAGCAATACTCATAAGTTGAGAGAGATAAGCCACATTCTTAAGTCACCAGTTTCTGGCCATGATTCGTGGGTCAAGGAAAGTGGGAAGACCTTCGAAGAGAATGCGATCAAGAAAGCAAAAGCGATAGCGAAGAGATTTGGCCAGATTGCCATTGCCGATGATTCCGGATTGATGGTGAATTGTTTGAAAGGAAGGCCGGGAGTTAGATCCGCGCGCTTTGCGCTGCCGCCTACGCCAAATAATTTATGCGGAAAATTGTTGCGCGTTATACGGTCGCGATGTGCGAACCGTAATGCGAAGTTCGTATGCGCGATTGCGGTCGCCTATCCATCTGGTAAAGTAAAGGTGGTCAAAGGGATTGTTCGCGGCAGAATTATTCACGAAATGCGCGGCAAACACGGCTTTGGTTATGACCCGGTTTTTGTTCCCGCCGGTTATAAGAAAACCTTTGCCGAAATGAAGCCTTCGATGAAGAACCGCATCAGCCATCGGGCAAGGGCGCTGCGTAAACTGAAGCGAATTCTAGCGCCCGAGATAGTTAGGTGGTGCGCCAGACAGGAGTCGAACCTGCTACCTATTGCTTCGAAGGCAATCGCTCTATCCAGATGAGCTACTGGCGCACTTGTTGATTATAATCAAAAATTTTGTTAAAATCAAAGCATTATGAAACATGTAAAGTTTAATGGCAGGATTTTGATTATCGGTTGCGGCTCGGTTTCTCAGTGCGCGATTCCGCTGGTTTTAAAATTGATCGATGTGCCTCCCAAGAATGTAACCATCATGGATTTTGTCGATAATCGCCATCGAGTAAGAGACTCTCTCAAGCAGGGAGCAAAATATGTTCTAGAAAAAGTGACTGAAGAGAATTATAAAAAACTGCTGAAGAAATACGTTGGCCCTGGAGATCTTATTATTGACCTGGCGTGGAATATCGAATGCCGGGCGATCGTTGACTGGTGCCGCAAAAATGAAATTTTATATGTTAACACCTCGATTGAAGAATGGGATCCTTATAAAGATGAACAGCGGAATGACCCGACTAAATACACTCTTTATGCTCGCCACATGGAGATCAGGAAGCTGATCGAAAGCTGGGGAGATAATCGGGGAACCACCGCCGTGGTGGATCATGGTGCGAATCCGGGATTGGTTTCTCATTTTACTAAACATGCTCTGATTGACATTGCGTTTAAAATCATTGAAGAAAAACCAAGGGACGCGCGCGTACCGCAGTTAAAGGACTACCTGAAGGCAAAAGATTTTGCAAAGCTGGCACAGCTCGCCGGAGTTAAGGTAATCCACATTTCAGAAAGAGACACCCAGATCACAAATAAGCCCAAACAGGTGAACGAATTCGTAAACACCTGGAGCATCGAAGGTTTCTTCGAAGAAGGGGTAGCGCCGGCGGAGCTGGGGTGGGGGACGCACGAAAAATATGTCCCGGAAGGGGCTTTCTCCCACGAGACGGGTCCTCAAAATCAGATTTGTCTTCGCTCCATCGGGATGAGAACCTGGGTTCGCTCCTGGGTGCCCTGCGGCGAGATCACCGGCATGGTGATCCGACACGGCGAAGCTTTCAGTATTTCCGACCGCCTGACGGTAAGAGAGAACGGGAAAGCGGTTTACCGCCCCACCGTCCATTACGCCTACCGCCCTTCCGATTCCGCCGTTAATTCCTTACACGAGCTGGAAATGAGAGAGTTTAAACTGCAGGAAAAACAAAGGATCCTAGCTGATGAAATTGTTGATGGGGAAGACCAGCTGGGTGTATTGCTGATGGGGCATGATTTTAGTTCGTGGTGGTGCGGGAGCCTTTTAGATATTCACACCGCCCGGAAACTGGTTCCTCATCAGCAGGCGACCACTATGCAGGTAGCGATCTCCGTTGTAGCTGCATCCATCTGGATGATCAAGAACCCCAGAAGGGGCTTCCTGCTTCCGGATGATCTCGATCACGAAGAGATACTTAAGATTTCTATGCCTTATATAAAACCGTTTGTTTCCAAAGCGGTTGACTGGACGCCGTTAAAAAATCTGAATACAAAATTTACCAAATTTGATATGCCAACCCCCAAAGCTGATGATGTATGGCAGTTTAATACTTTTCTGGTGCAGTAATTGATGCAGCCTGAAAAGATCAAACGTCTTGCCAGGAAAGAAGGCACTCCCTTACTTATCATCGATCACGATGAGATCCGCAGTAATTATGAGCGCCTGAACAAGTATTTGCCTCGGGCAGGAATTTATTTTGCCATAAAAGCTAATCCCGAACCTGCCATCATCCGCACTCTTTATCCGCTCGATTGCGGCTACGATGTCGCTTCCCTGCAGGAATATCTGTCGGTGCTTGAGAACATTCCCAGGAAAGACCTTCGCGGGAAAAAGCGGAATGCCTTCATCTGGGACAAAATTATAGTTGCTAATACCATCAAGCCGGTTGAAACGTTGAGGAAAATTAAGAATTTCAATACATTGATGACCTATGACAACCTCGATGAGCTGGAAAAGATCAAAAAATACTGTCCGGATGCGGGCCTGATCTGTCGGATCAAAGTCCAAAATGTTGGTTCAATGGTTGAGCTCTCCAGCAAGTTCGGAGTGGAACCGGGTGACGCACCGAATCTGATTTCCAAAGCTTTTGAAATGGGACTTTCGGTCGAAGGTTTAAGCTTCCATGTCGGCAGTCAGTGCTGCAATATAGAAAACTATATTAATGCCCTGGAGGCCTCGGCGGAAATATTTAAAGAGATGAAAAAACGGGGGCATCCTCTGCGATTGCTTAATATCGGAGGAGGATTCCCGGTCCCCTATGATGATACGGTCCCGCCTTTTGAAGATCTAAGCGTTAAGCTGCGCAGGGAGATCGATCGTCTATTCCCCAAAAAAGTCGAAGTCGTTGCTGAGCCAGGGAGATTTATCGTTGCTACGGCCGCCACCCTGGTAGTTAAGATCATCGGCAAGGCTTTTCGCGACGGGAAAATTGTTTATTATGTCAACGACGGTGTTTATGGCACTCTTTCCGGGGTGGTCTTTGATCATTGCCCCTATCACTTCCATGCTTTCCTGCCTGCCGGCAGGCACGGTAAGAAGGGAGAAAAGAAGATCAGTGCGGTGGTTGGGCCCACCTGTGATGCTTTTGATACTGTTTCTACCGCCGAAATGCTGCCCGAGCTTAAGATCGGAGATCTTCTATACGTAAAGAACATCGGCGCTTATTCTAACGCGTCGGCCACCAATTTCAATGGATTCCCCAAGGCAAAGATCCTTAATATAAATGCCTGAATTCCTGCCGGTAGATAAAAAAGACCTTGAACGCCGCGGCATCAAGCAACTCGATGTCATAATTGTTTCCGGCGATGCTTACGTCGATCATCCAAGCTTTGGCCCGGTTTTGATTGCCCGTTATCTGGAAGCCCATGGTTTTACGGCGGGAATTATTCCTCAACCGGACTGGAAGAAGGATGAAGATTTCCTAAAACTGGGAGTTCCCAAGCTTTTTTTTGGCGTTTCCGCCGGGAACCTCGATTCTATGGTTGCCAATTATACCGCCGATAAAAATATTCGCCGCACCGATATGTATTCGCCTAATAATGAGGCGGGGCACCGGCCGGATCGCACGACCATCGTATACACTAATAAGCTTAAAGCGCTTTTTCCAGGTATTCCGATGGTTCTGGGCGGAGTGGAAGCCAGCCTTCGTCGTTTTGCTCATTACGATTACTGGGATGATAAAGTTCGCAGGCCGATTATTTTTGATGCGAAGGCCAATTACTTGGTCTATGGGATGGGAGAAAAAGCAATCCTTCGGATTGCTGAAAGCTTAAATACTAAATCCGAAATCCTAAACAAATTCCAATCTCTAAATTCTAAAATTCCAAACACGGCAATAATAAGTAAAGATATTTCTGAATATAAAGATGCGCTGGCATTGCCTTCTTATGAGGAAGTGGCAGGAAATAATAAGAAATATGCCGAAGCCTTTAGGCTTTATTATACCGAAGGAAGGAAAAGGCACCCGCGGGTGATCATCCAGCCCTGTCAGGGGAGATACTTGATAGTTTTCCCGCCCGAAAATCTAACGCAGAAGGAATTGGATTCTTTATTTGAACTCCCTTTTGTCCGCGCGCCGCACCCGATGTATGAGGGGCAGAAGATCCCGGCCTGGGATTTTGTTAAATTCTCGACCGTTTCCCACCGCGGCTGCTTTGGCGGATGTTCCTTCTGTGCAATTTCTCAGCACCAGGGGAAATATATCACCAGCCGCAGCCTTGGATCGATCAAAAAGGAAGTCAGGGATGTGATCATGCGGCAGCCTGGTTTCAAGGGAAATATACTCGATATCGGCGGGCCGACCTCGAATATGTATAGTATCGCTTGTTCCAAAGAAGAAGGTTGTACTCGGGCGAGCTGCATTTATCCGACCATCTGTAAAAATCTAAATCTTTCCGAAAAGGCTTCGCTTAAGCTGCTGCGAGAGATTCGCCAGACCCAGGGAGTCAAAAAGCTGTTTATTGGCTCCGGGATTCGTTATGATCTGGCTCTGCTGGATGATGAATATATGGAGGAATTAGTTAAATATCATGTCGGCGGTCAGCTTAGTGTTGCGCCCGAGCATATTTGCGAAGAAGTCTTATTGATGATGGGGAAACCGAAAGCAGAAAAGTTCCTGGAGTTTAAAGATAAATTTGAAAAGCTAAGCAAAAAGCACGGTAAAAAACAATTCCTAATCCCTTATTTTATTGCTTCTCATCCAGGAAGCACTCTTCGCCACGCTTTAAACCTTGCCTTGTTCATGAAAAAGAATAATATTCGCGTTGAGCAAGTTCAAAATTTTACGCCAACGCCGATGACAGTTTCCACCTGCATGTATTATACGGGCATTGATCCTTTTTCTGGTAAATCGGTCCATGTGCCTAGAGGGGAGGAGCGAAGCTTTCAAAAAGCCCTGCTTCAGCCACAGCTTGAGAAGAATTACCGCTTAGTAGTAAAAGCGCTTAAGCAGCTAAAAGAAGAAAAACTGATTAAGGATTTGACCAGGTGATTAACAATGGGCGTTGAGCCAGTTAATCACGTCCCGGGTGACCTCGTCCCGGTTGATTTCGTTAAGCGTTTCATGTCTTGCGTTTTCATAAAGCCTGAGCTTTAGGTCTTCGATGCCCAATTTTTTGTAAGTGTTGAAAAGCCAGGACGGTCCCTTGCCCATGTTTCCAACCGGGTCATGGGTGCCACTAAAAAGATAAACCGGCAGGTTCTTGGGGATATTTTTCATGGTTTCTTCCTCATGAATATACTTTAAGCCGCGGAGGAGGTCGTAAAAGAAACCCGCGCTGGATACAGTGCCGCAATAAGGATCGTTGACGTACTTATCAACCTCAGCCTGATCGCGCGACAGCCAATCGGATTTGGTACGGTTGGGCTTGAATGAATTGTTGTAATCTTTAAAAGTCATGGTGTGTAATAATTTGCTTTTATATTTTGGCCCGAAGAAAAGCATCTGAATAGTTGCAATAGCAATTCCCAAGTTTAACAAGCTCTGCTTTCCCGCCGTACCTGAAAGGACCACCGCTTTTATAGTGTCCCCGTACTGCGCGACATAAGCCTGGGAAAGAAATGAGCCGAAGCTATGGCCGAAAAGAAATACCGGCAATCCCGGATTTTCTTTTTTAAGAATATCATTAAGTTGTTTTATGTCCACCACCATCTGGTTAAAACCGTCGCGGCCAGCGTAGCCAAGGTTTTCGATACTGCCGGCGGTTTTTCCATGCGCTCTGAGATCCTGCGCATAGACAAGGTAGCCTTCTCTGGTGAGGGCTTCGGCAAATCTGTTATACCTTGCGGCATGTTCGCACATGCCGTGCACGATCTCAACCACTGCCCTGGCTTTGACACCATTATCAGGCAACCACTTATAGACGAAGATTCCCCAACCTTCGGGATCCTTGAAAGTAAAAGTTTCTGATCTCATAAGAACCTCCTTGGTACACAGATATTATAGCATTGATTTTTGTTGAATATTTGATAGAATTCTTAAGTAGGGGGTGTTTCAAATGGCTAAGAAAAAGAAAGCTAAAAAAGTCGCAAAGAAAAAAATAAAAAGGGTGATAGTTAGAAAAGCTAGAAAAGTAAAAGTTAAGACCCGATCAAAGGTAAAAGCGGCTCCGAAAGCAAAGACTTTAAAAGAAAAGATGCTGGGCAGGGTAGAGCATTATTTTGACAAGATTTCAGTTGCGGCCATCAGCGTAAAAGCTCCCTTTAAGGTTGGAGATACGATCCATATTAAGGGGCATACTACCGATTTCATGCAGACGGTCGATTCGATGCAGATCGAACATCAGAATGTGACCAGAGTTAAAAAAGGTGACGACGTCGGCATTAAAGTTAAGGAATTTGTGAGAGATCATGATCTGGTGTATCTTGCACCAAAGGGGAAAGGGGTAGTTGTTCTATCTGCAAAACCGGCGGTAGTTCAGCAGCCAATGTTCCCTTCGGTACCCCAAAAGCCGATTTCTTTGCCAAAGCAGGAAAGCAAGCCCAGTCCGCCAGCTGCGCCAACCGCTTTTGCTATTTTTGAAAAGAAGAAATCGGAGATATCGGATCCTTACGAGAAGACAAAGTTTTTGAAATTTTAAGCTCTAGCACTGGCTGGGAATTTCCCTCCCCTTGTGATATAATGCCTACGGGTATGTTTGGGGGAGGAAGTTAGTTTACATGAGAATGTCGCGGCTGGTGGCGCCGACACTGCGGGAGGTTCCTTCCGAGGCAGAGGTTATATCCCACGTTTTAATGCTCCGCGGCGGTTTTATCCGCAAGCTGGCAGCCGGAGTTTACACCTTTTTACCCCTCGGTTTTCGTGTCTTAAATAAAGTTATCAATATTGTGCGGGAAGAGATGGATCGCGCCGGAGCGCAGGAAGTCTTTATGCCATCGCTGCTTCCGGCCGAGCTCTGGCAGGAAACCGGCCGCTGGGAGGTCTACGGCAAAGAGCTTTTCCGCATCAAAGACCGCCATGACCGCGAGTTTTGCCTGGGGCCGACCCACGAAGAAATTATCACTGATTTGGCAAGAAACTCTATCCGCTCCTACAAGCAATTGCCGGTTAATTTATACCAGATCCAAACCAAATTCCGGGATGAGATCCGGCCCCGCTTTGGGCTCATGCGCGGGCGGGAATTTATGATGAAGGATGCCTATTCCTTCCACACCAGCGAAGAAAGCTTAGAGCGGGAATATCAGAACATGTATCAGACCTACAATCGGATATTTGATCGGATGGGGCTAAAATACCGGGTAGTTGAAGCTGATTCGGGACTAATTGGAGGAGGCTATTCCCAGGAATACATGGTTTTGGCAGACACAGGAGAGGAAGAGATATTCCACTGTACCCACTGCGATTACTCGGCCAGTCGAGAGTCAGCAGGGGTTGGGAAGTGGAAGATGTCGCCGGTTCCGGGTCACGGGTCACCGGTCAAAGAAGTACCTACCCCAAATATGAAAACCGTCGAAGAAGTCAGCGCTTTTCTGAAAGTAAAACCTTCGCAGCTTATTAAAACTTTGATCTATGAAACCGAGAGAGGAGCAATTGCGGCCTTAGTAAGAGGAGATCATGCACTGAATGAGGCGAAGCTGAAGAGAGTGGCCGGAATTGAGGATTTACGCTTAGCCGACGCAGCGGTAATTAAGAAAGTAACCAAAGCGCCGGTTGGGTTTGCCGGTCCGGTCGGGCTTAAAGGGATTCAGATCATTGCCGATACCGCGGTTCCCTTGGTCGAAGACGGAGTTTCCGGAGCTAACAGGGAAGATCATCACTTTATGCATATTGCTTACGGGCGGGATTACAAGGCCGATCTGATCGGAGACATCCGTTACGCCCTGCACGCTGACCAATGCCCGCGCTGTGAAGGGGGAAAATTTGAAGTTTCCCGCGGGATCGAGGTGGGCCATATTTTTAAGTTGGGGACCAAGTATTCCGAAAAGATGAAATGCGTTTATCTTGACGAAAACAACCAGGAAAAAGTGATGATCATGGGTTGCTACGGGATCGGGATCGGGCGCACCGCCGCGGCCGCCATTGAGCAAAATCACGATAAAGATGGTATTATCTGGCCGTCGCCCCTGGCTCCGTTTCAAGTAGCCGTGGTTCCGGCTAACACTTCCGAAAAAGATCAGATTGAGGCAGCGGAGAAGATTTATGACGAATGTCAAAGCCTGGGGATCGAAGCGCTTCTGGATGATCGGGATGAAAGAATGGGAGTTAAACTGAAAGATATCGATCTGATCGGTATTCCTTACAAACTGATCGTTGGTAAAGCTCTCAAAGAAGGAAAAGTAGAAATAAAATCCAGGAAAACCGCAGAAACACATACCATTCCAAAAGACGAGGCGGCAGCGTGGTTAAAGCAAAACTTGTAATGGGAGAATGACCCGAGACTCGCGACTGGAGACAGGAGACAAAAGAAAAATGTGCGGCATTTTTGCTATTTCGGCAAAAGAAAATATAATTGATGATCTTTTCCTGGGCACTTTCTATCTCCAGCACCGGGGACAGCAATACTGCGGCCTTTCGACCTTTGTCGGAGATAGTATAAAGATCCGCACTCACCGGGGGCTAGTCAGGGAAACTTTCACCAATGATCTTGTTGGATTAGAAGGGGCCGCGGGCATTGGCCACACTTCCCTCAAGGACCGCCAGCCAATCAAGCTCGATTCCAAGATGGGTGAGTTCACGGTCGGCTTTGAGGGGAACATCATCAATGCGGCTGAGCTTACCAATGAATTGAAAAAACAGGGCCATTCTTTCTATACCGATTCAGACATCGAAATCATTGCTAAGCTAATCGCACAGGGAGATGATTTTGTTTCCGGAATCGAATTCATGGCAAGCAAGATCCGCGGGGCTTATGCGCTGGTAATTTTATCTAAAGGAAAGATCTATGCCGCGCGCGACCAGCACGCTTTTCGTCCCATGGTCATCGGCAAACGAGACGGAGCGGTGGCGGTCACTTCCGAATCTTGCTCTTTCGTCAATCTGGGATTTTCCATCGTTCGCGACGTGAAACCCGGAGAGATCATTGAGGTCAGGGACGGGGATTTTGAAACGAAAAAAGTGATCCATTCCGATCTGATCCAGTACTGCACCTTTGAGTGGGTTTATACCGCCAATGTTGCTTCCACCATCGACGGCATGTCGGTGGATATCGCGCGCCGGGACATCGGTGGCTGTCTGGCCCGGCGCTATCCGGTCAAGGTTGACATCGTCGGGGCTGTTCCCAACTCCGGCATCGGGCATGCGATCGGTTACGCCCAGGAATCAAAGATCCCTTTTGATAATGTTTTCATCAAATATGATTACGCCAGCCGGAGCTACACCCAGCCGACGCAGGCCGAGCGCGACCGCGAAGCGAAGGTCAAGCTGATCCCGGTCCCGGCCAAGATCGCCGGCCGGAGCGTGGTCATCTGTGATGATTCGATCGTCCGCGGGACGCAGATGAAGAATGACCTGGTGGTCAAATTAAGGAAGAACAGTGTTAAGGAGATCCATGTCCGGGTCGCCTGCCCGCCGCTCAAAGCCCCGTGCATGTACGGCGTGGCGACGCGTTCCAAAAAAGAGCTGGCGGCCAACGAAAAGACGATCGAACAGATCAGGGAATACATCGGGGTGGACGGGCTGGCTTACGCCACGCTGGAGGACCTGGAAAGTTCGATCGGCAAGCCGCTCGACCAGCTTTGTTTATCATGCTGGACCGATATCTATCGGGTTTAAAATGAAGGAATATTGCGGAATATTTGGCGTCTACAATTTTGCTGAAGATTCCCCGGCAAAGCCGGTCTACTATGGCCTTTTTGCTCTTCAACATCGCGGTCAAGAATCGGCCGGGATCGCCATGTCGGACGGAAAAGATATCAATCACCACAAAGGAATGGGGCTGGTCAACCAGGTTTTTAATGAGGAATCCTTGATAGGCCTGAGGGGCACCATTGCCATGGGGCATGTCCGTTATTCCACTACCGGCTCTTCGACTATCGAGAATGCCCAGCCCATTGTTATGGATACACGTTACGGTCCGATGGCTTTGGCTCACAATGGCAATCTCATTAATGCGGGAGAGCTGCGGCAGGAATTAAAAGACAGGGGGATCAGTTTTGTCGGAAGCACTGATTCCGAAGTAATGGCGGCGATGCTTGCCGCTTCAAAGAAATCGGATTTTGAGGAAGCGCTGGCGGATACGCTCAAGCAATGCAAAGGGGCTTTTTCTTTGTTGATCCTGACCAGGGATAAGCTGATTGCTGCGCGCGACCCGAACGGCATCCGGCCTTTATGTATCGGCAAACTTGAAAAAGCGTATGTGTTTTCGTCCGAGACCTGTGCTCTGGATATTTTGGGTGCGCAATACCTTAGGGATGTGGCTAATGGTGAGATGGTAATAATCGATAGGGACGGTCTCCGTTCAAAGACTTGGGAAATGGGAGAAAGAGAAGCGCTCTGTGTTTTTGAATATATTTATTTTGCCCGCCCCGACAGCGTTTTAAATGGCCGCAATGTTTATGAGGCAAGATTTCAGATGGGAAAGCACCTGGCAAAAGAACACCCGGTGGAGGCGGATGTAATCATTCCGGTTCCCGAGTCCGGGGTTCCTGCGGCGATCGGTTATTCCGCCGAATCAAAGATCTCTTATGGTGAGGGGCTCATTAAAAATCGCTATATCGGCAGGACTTTCATTCAGCCCAGCCAGGAGATCAGGGAGCTGGGTGTAAAAATAAAATTGAATCCCATCCGTGACGGCGTCCGCGGGAAAAAAGTGGTGGTGGTGGATGATTCGGTAATTCGCGGAACGACTTCACGTCAAATTGTGAGGCTGGTTCGTGAAGCCGGGGCGCGAGAGGTGCATATGAGGATCTCCTCTCCTCCCAACCTCTATTCCTGTTTTTATGGGATCGATACGCCGACCAGAGCGGAGTTAATTGCGGCAAACTTATCGATCGAAGGGATCAGGAAGTATCTTGAAGCCGATTCTCTGGGATATCTGAGCTTAAAAGATCTTATCCGGTCAATAAGTTTGCCCAGTAAAAACTTGTGTTTAGCATGTTTGAATGGAGAATATCCGGTTAAAGTTCCCGAAAGGATGCAAAGTTTAAAACTGTTTTTCAAATAGGAGGTGAATCAGATGTCAAATTGTGAATGCTTTCCAAAATGTCAAAAGTGTGAAAAAGGCGATCTGGTCCCGCTTTCCGATTTCAGCAACAATGCGGTTTCCATCCGGTACAAAGCATGGGCCTGCACCAATAAAGACTGCCGTTTCTTCATTGTCCTGCGCGGTGGAGACGTATATTACGGAACCGCGACGGCAGAGGCGGCAAGATAGAGAGGGGGTTTTATGATAACTTACAAACAGGCGGGAGTGGACATAGAGGCGGGTTATGAAGTGGTGCGCCGGATAAAGAAGGTAGCCAAGGGGATCGGGCTGTTTGGCGGATTGTATCCTCTGGGTAAAAATTATTTAGTAGGAGCCACCGACGGGGTGGGCACCAAGCTGAAATTAGCTTTTATGATGAATAAGCACGCCACCATCGGCATCGATCTAGTGGCGATGAACGTTGATGATGTCGTGGCCATGGGGGCCAAGCCTCTCTTTTTTCTTGACTATATCGCCTGCCATAAAGTTGAACCAAATCTGATTGAAAAGATAATTAAAGGCATAGTGGAAGGATGTAAGATCTCTGCTGTGGACCTGGTCGGTGGAGAAACAGCCGAACTTTCCGATATGTATCAGAAAGGGGAATACGATCTGGCCGGCTTTGCTGTTGGTGTGGTGGAAAAAGATAAATTGATAAACGGAGCCAGGATCCGCGAAGGCGATCGCATCATTGGTCTGGCATCATCGGGTTTGCACAGCAACGGCTATACCCTTGCCCGCAAGGCAATATTTGAAGAAGCCAAGCTGCTTCCGAAAGATAAGCTGGATGATTTTGATAAGCCGATCGGGGAAGAGCTGATGACTCCAACGCGGATCTATACCCCATTGATTCTAGAATTGATTAAAAGATACAAAATAAAAGGAATTGCCCACGTTACCGGCGGCGGGATCCCGGAAAATCTTGGACGAGTTCTTCCGCAAAAGCGGCAGGCGGTGATCGAGCTTAACTCCTGGCCGATCCCCAAGCTTTTCAGATTGATCCAGAAGCTGGGAAAAGTTGATCACGAAGAAATGTATAAAACATTCAACATGGGCATAGGAATGATCCTGGTGGTTGATGCCAAGGACACCAATCGCCTGCTTCAGTATCTGGCAAAGAAAAAAGAAAAGGCTTTTCTTATCGGAGAGATCTCGAAGGGGAATCGGGAAGTCATAATAATTTAAAATGGAAAATATTGGAGTGCTAATTTCGGGAAGGGGGTCGAATCTCCAAGCCATCATCGATGCTTCAGAGAAAGGGGAAATACCGGCAAAAGTGGCGGTGGTGATTTCCAATAATCCCGAGGCCTTTGGTTTGGAGCGGGCGAAGAAACACAACCTTCCCGCAGTTGTAATCGACAATCGCAAATTCAAAGATAAAAATACTTATGAGCTCGAGATGGTAAAGACTTTGCAGAAGTATAAAGTTGATCTGGTTTGCCTGGCCGGCTATATGCGCATAGTTGGCCCGGTTCTGCTTGAACATTACCAGGGAAAAATGATCAACATCCATCCCGCGCTCCTGCCGTCTTTTCCGGGGCTTCACGGCCAGAAACAGGCATTGGATTACGGGGTTAAAGTTTCGGGGGTCACCGTTCATTTTGTTGACGAAGGCTGCGATACCGGGCCGATCATTTTGCAGACCGCGGTGCCGGTATCGGAAAATGACACCGAAGAAACGCTGTCGGAAAGAATCCTGGAACAGGAACATAAAATTTATCCGCAGGCGATAAAGCTGTTCGCCGAAGGAAAACTGAAAATAGAAGGGAGAAGAGTTAAAATATTATGAAATCCAAAATACAAAGATCAAAGTCAAAAGCCGGGAGATTCGCATTAATTTCGGTTTTTGATAAAAAAGGCTTGGCCCCATTCGCTAAAGAATTGAAAGAACTCGGATTTGAAATCATTTCCTCCGGAGGGACGGCGAAGTTTTTAAGAAAGGCCGGTATAAGGGTGACGGAGGTCGCGAAACTCACCAAATATCCACACATGTTGGGAGGCAGGGTAAAGACGCTCCATCCTTTAATTCATGGGGGAATTCTGGCCGACCGGACCAATAAAGAGCATCTTAAAGAGATTAAAAAATTTAAAATCAATCCTTTTGAAGTGGTAGTTTGCAATCTCTATCCCTTTGAAGAAGTGATTTCAAAGCCAGGCTTTACGCACGAAGAAGCGATCGAGAATATTGATATCGGGGGGCCTTCCATGGTTCGGGGTGCGGCAAAAAATTACCGAAACGTTGCTATCGTGGTCGATCCCGAAGATTATCCAAAAGTGCTAGATGAATTGAAAACCAGCGGTAAAATCAGCCTCGAGACCAGAGAAAAGCTGTCTTTCAAAGCCTTTAAGCACACCAAGTATTATGATTCGATCATTGTGCGATACTTATCATCAAGACTAGAGAAAGAGGAAGAATTTCCGCGCGAGATGGATATCCTGCTGGAGAAAATCCAGAGTCTAAGGTACGGTGAAAACCCTCACCAGCGGGCGGCGCTTTATTGGGAACGGGGCGCGGTAGGTGAGGGGCGAATTACCGAAGCCCGTCAGATCCATGGCAAAGAGCTTTCTTTTAATAATATCGTTGACATGGATTCTGCCTGGAGCGTGGCCAATTATTTTGCCGACCCGACAGTGGCGATCGTCAAGCACAGCAATCCCTGCGGAGTTGCCAAGGCGGATAATCTGATAACGGCTTATAAACTGGCGCTGGAAAGCGATCCGGTTTCCGCTTTCGGCGGGATCATTGCCTCCAACCGGAGAATTGATGAAGCAACCGCTAAAGAAATAGCCTCGCTCTTTGTCGAAGTCATTATCGCTCCTTCTTATACTCCGGCCGCCCTGGAGATCCTTAAAGCCAAGCAGAATTTGAGGATCATGGAAATGGGAGAAAAATCAATTAATAAGCCGTTCCGGGGGCTTGATTTTAAGCGGATAAGCGGCGGCATGCTGGTGCAGGATCCTGATATTGCACAGCTTGGGATCAATGAGGTAAAGGTCGTGACCAAAAAAGAACCCAACATGGCTGAGATGGAAGATCTCTTCTTTGCCTGGGGGGTAGCCAAGTTTGTAAAATCGAATGCCATTGTGCTGGTGGCCGGCGGGAGGACGGTGGGGGTGGGGGCGGGCCAGATGAGCCGCATCGATTCAGCGGAGATAGCGGTTAAAAAAGCCGGTGATAAAGTTAAAGGAGCGGTGCTGGCGTCGGATGCCTTCTTTCCTTTCCCGGACGTTGTGGAATTAGCAGCCAAATACGGAGTCTCAGCCATTATTCAACCCGGCGGTTCAAAAAAGGACCAGGAATCGATTGATGCCGCAGAAAAGCATGGCATAGCCATGGTCTTTACCGGTCGAAGACATTTCAGGCACTGATAAGGAGGAATTTATGAAAAGATTTTTATTGGTTGTTATTTGTTTGTTGTTAGTTGTAAGTTCAGTAGTTTATGCCCAAGTTACGACTACGGTTACTTCCTCAACCGGTGGTCCAACCCAACTGCAATCGAATATCGGCGGAATAAGCATTGGATATATTAAAGTGGGGACGAAAGAGATTACAACCCTGGCCTGGCGTCCTGATTTTAAGTTTGGTCCCTGGGGCCTGGGGGCGGATGTAAATGTTTCCTTAGGAGAGAATAAACCGGCGAACTATGAAAATATGGTTCTGCGTTATGTTGAATATGACGATTCAAAGAAAGGTTTGAGGTACGGGGTTTTGGATGGAGTGACGATCGGTCACGGATTGGTCATGAAAAATTATTCAACCCGGATCGGGAATCAGATTCTTTTAACTAATGAACGGATGGGCTTTAAAGGTTATCTGGATATGGATAAATATGTGGTTCGGGGGATGGCAACTCGTTCCAATATTTATGCTGCTCGAGTGGAAGAGAGAATTAATCCCATGCTCACATTGGGTGAGTACTATATAACCGATACCACGGGAAGGACCATCACCCGGACCGACGGCACGACCAAAGCTTTTCCATCGGTTTCGGCGGTCGGGATTGACGCAACGGTGCCTTTGCCGGCGAATTTTGAAGGTTATGCCGAAGCGGGACAGCTTCTTAATCACGGCATGGGATTAACCACTGGTATTTCCTGGGCTTATGACCTGATGGTTGCCAATGCTTCTTTTCTGGCTGAATACCGCATGCTTGATAAAGGCTTTGTCCCGGGATATTTCGGTGTTGACTACGAAAACAACCCGATCGATCTGGCTTCCGCAGAGGCAACCGGAAAGGCCAAAAACGGATATCTTGCCCAGCTGGGAGTGAACGCTTTAGGGTTGGCAACATTGAACGCGATTTATGAGAGTTATGTTGACAGCAATTCAACTTTGACAGCCGATCTGAGTGCAAAATTGGGCGATCAGCTAACCGTAAGTGGATATTATAAGCAACCAAATTTTGTCGATTTCCGCTCGATATCACTAGAGCAGGGGGCGATTATTGGAGCGGACGTTGCTTATAAGTTAAATCCGTTCACGACTCTCATCACCCATTACAAGAAAACCTACAATCCAGCGAGCGGGCAGGTTGAATCGACGCAGTATTATGAGGTAGCACTCAGTTTTTAGGTGGTTAGGCTCTTAGGGTTTTAAATTCTCTAGTCGCGTCGATTACTTTGGAGGCTTTGCCGGTTTTAACTTTCCCGGAGAGAATATAATCTACTTCAGGAATATTCTTTTTTACCGCTTTAGCCGTCAAGGCCGGCTTCTCGCCAGATTTATTAGCGGAAGTGGCAACGATTGGTCCGGATTTTTTGATCAATTTAAGGATTGTGCGGTGAGCGGGGACACGGAGGCCCACTTTCAAACTTCCTCCGGTAACTAACTTCGGCACGGTTTTCTTTTTATAAACCACTAAAGTTAAAGGTCCCGGCCAATGCTTTTTTGCAAATTCCTCAGTTTGTTTATTGAATTTGCCGAGCCTTTTAGCTTGAGACAGGTTTGCAATTAAAACCTGAAGTGGTTTGTTTTTCGGGCGCTTTTTAATCTTAAAAATGCGCTTAATGGCTTCGGGTTGCTTAATGGAAGCGCCGACGCCGTAAACGGTTTCGGTGGGGAAGGCGACCACCCCGCCGGACTTCAATATTTCTGCCGCTTTTTCTAGGTTAAAAGTAATGTTTGGTTGAAGTTGCTATGTCTTCGTAATAACCATCGTGGCCATTAACGGGCGTAGCGTAAATAACGATCGTTCCAATGATGGTGTCATCATCGGTATCCACGGTGCCATGGGTATCGTATACGGTTCCGGTTGCCGCGCCGCTTGCTTCAAGCGTCATGACTATGCGCAGGTTATCCGGCGGGCCGATTCTTAGGTCCATTGATCCCGTAGAAGGCGCTCCGTTTACAAACCGCATGACCGCGGAAACAACTTCCATGGTAACGCCATCCAGCCGATGGATGGTCCCGGATCCAGATACGCTAACCGGTTTCCCATCCGCATCAGTTGATACGGTCATGGTCAATTCGATGGTTTCGCCGTTGGCATGGGTCCCCGTGACATGGGTTTCTTGGGTACCTAACTTATCATCATTGGTTGCTTCAGGAGTTCCGAGTTTGGGATAAGCCGATATGGGGAAATGATTTACGTAAAGGTAAGCGCCTTCTACTACGCCCTCCATGCTGGGATGAGTGACAATGTGTGCCCAGACAATGTAGTCCCAAAGAGAAACAAGCGCCCGGTATTTGTTTGGATTGCCATAGAAGCTGGAAGGATCGGAGGGATTCCAGTCGGTTGAATAATTCATCCAATTCACTACTGCATCGGCAAAAGTTGGAAAATTAAAACCGCCGCCGATCATGCTTTCCCAGTCAAATCCTTCAATGCTGGCAATTTTTTTGCTTCCGATAAAAGCTGAATCGATGACATCGCCGCCCTTTGTATACAACCTGATTTGTACCGATTCTCCGGAGGCGCGGCCCTCCATGGATATCCAACCATCAGCGGACAGAGGGCCAAAGAATTGTTCCGGCGGCGTGCCGGATAAAGACTTGACAGATTTGACGCTCATGCCGGTTATTCCACTTCCGGCCCCAGCCATTCCTCCCAGATTTTGAGAAATGTTGGCGATTCCCAGAATCGCCTGGGACGCGCTTTGCGCCGATTCAGCTGCATTGACTCCGGCTGAAAGAGTAGTGTTAGGAATTGAAGAAGCGGTTGTATTGGTGGTTGAGGTTTCAGTTCCCTGTCCGCAGCCCAAAACAAATCCCAGGAAAACAAAACTTATGACCAGATAAGCCAAAACTAAATTTTTTCTCATAAACTTACCTCCTGTTAATAACGAAATTATAACTCTTTAGACTATTAAGTCAATAGTTGCTTAGGGAAAATATTGCTTATGCCAAGAATGCAATTATGGTCAAAAGTCTTTTTAACGCGGACCATTTCTTTTAATCCGGATTCGCCGTACATCTCTTTAAGGTAGGGATGCTTGATTTTCCCTATGC